>Ga0247831_1000453_pt1 | contig 89131 bp, 84 predicted proteins | sample LaCruzMarch2015__9_FD_192406 | JGI IMG/M metagenome (GOLD analysis project Ga0247831, IMG submission 192406) | Freshwater microbial communities from meromictic Lake La Cruz, Castile-La Mancha, Spain - LaCruzMarch2015_1m | ecosystem: Environmental > Aquatic > Freshwater > Lake | place: Spain...
GAACGAAACCGGCACCGGTGAAAGCATAGATGTTCTGGTCATCATCGCCCACGGCAAACAGGGAAAGCCGCTGGTCGGGGTCGTCCAGCGATCGCCCGGCGACGGCGGCGATCAGTGCGTATTCTTCGGGTCCGATGTCCTGGTATTCGTCGACCAGGATCCAGCGATAGCCCTGGATCAGCGCCTCGCGCTGCGCTTCGGCCTCGGACCGGCTGAGGCCCTCGCCGTCGATCAGGTGCACCGCCTCGCGCAGCAGGGCGTCGAAGTCCTTCGGTTCGTTGCCCGCGCTGGCAAAGCTTGCCCCCACCAGTCGCATTGCAAGCGCGTGGCAGGTGAGGACGGTCACCCGGGCGGCGTCATTCCCGACCAGATGGCGCAGCCGGGCACGGACTTCGGCCGCTGCATGGCGGTTGTAGGTGAGAACAAGGATACCGTCAGGGTCTTCGCGCCGCCGCCAGAAGATGCTCGATGTCATGGCGCAGGATATTGTGGCCGATGACGTGTGGCGCTTTCGAGAGTGCCTTTTCAAGCTGATCGAGCCGGTGTTCTGTTGTGCCCTTGGACGCGCCAACTACTGCATCGCCGTTGAACCGGACTGCTGCGAGACCGAAGATCCGCGTGGTCTTTGGATCGACCTCGAGGTCGACAGAAAGACAAAGCTCCGGAAGGGGTCTCTTGTCCGTCGACCGGAATTTCATGAAGTCGAAAAGTGCCATCAAGTCCAAGGAAACGGAGGTCTTTCTGCTACCTTAGGGCTCCTATGCTAGCGCGGCAACTGACCAAGTCTCATTGCGAAAAACAGCTCGGGAGAACGTGCGTCCGGCACAAAAGACCCCACTACATTCCGGGCCGTCCGCGGCTCTATTCGATCGATCCCAAGCGCCTCGACGCGCTGCTCCCAAAGTGAAGGCAGACAGTGGCTGGATCGGTAAGTCCCGCCATGACAAACATCGTGATTTCGGCTGCAGGCGCCCCGGCTAGATGTCGACACGCACACGAGGAATACAGCTTCAGCAACTATTCGGCTGACGGAATAGGTGGAGCGGAAGCGGTCGGCATGACGCACTTATCGGTCGCAGTCTCGGTTCCGCCAGCGAGATCGGCCCATACCCGCCACTCAGCTACTCTGAATGCTGCACCGCCCGATTCGCCAAAGCCGCCATTGGGGGGGGTATACCGACGAACTCCATCACTTTCTCCTATGCTTCTTTCTTCGTTTGGGCATCAAAACCGGCTTGTTTCCGACGTCTTTGGCACGTTTGGCTCGCAGCTTTCTGGCGCGATCTTCGATCTCGCGTGTAGCCTCAGCAATTTTTCCTCCGGGCAGAAAATGCCCAACGATCCAGCCATCAACGTATCGCCTCACGTCGGCATCAGAGTTCATCCTCAGGAATAACAGAACGAACGCCCAATCTTCTGCTCTATATCTAATGAGATTGCGTAGCAGAGCGCTCGTCGCCTGCATGCAACGCAGATCAAATTTTCCGAGTTCCTGCCACAGCATGTTCAAGAATTGGGTCGAAACACCAATATGCGACCGAACATCTGCGTCTTGCGTTCCGATAAAGCTTACGATGGCTTCGAAGTTCTTCGAACCATGTTTGCTGTCCTCAAGGACAACCGCGAGCATGGTGTCTGCCGTTAGTCTGAGATGCCCGTGGCGGCGCCCACCAAGTTTGACCACGAGATCGGCATAGTCGCGCTGATTGATGAGCTCAACCTCTAGCGCGAACCAAAAAATCTCTTGCAACCACGCACCTTTAGCGGCACAGGCGCCCTCAGCATACTGGCGATAGTGCATGTCTTCGGAGACGAGGAGATGCTCCGATCCCGCTATATTTGCGGCATCGAGAACGTGACTGCCGAACGACTGACTAATTAGAACAGCAACCTCGGTTGGCTCGTTCGGCGCGATGACGGGTCTAATCTCACATGCCGTCTCGATACGGGAGAGTTGCTCGACGATAAAGTCCCGCCGCATAGCAATGTCATCTGCCGAATGCTCCTGTCGAACGTAGTGACCATTGTGCCAGGTCATCGACATTGAGCCTGCTGCGGTCGTCCTAAACTCGTCCCGAAGCGCCTTGATCTCATCGACAACTGTCTGCGGGACGATCAGCTTCTCGAAGACAGATCGCAACACGCCGAATGCATCCATCGTGGAAACTGTCCAAGCGGTGTAAGCGTCGAGCACGATGCTTTTCCCCCGATGTGCCTCGATCAGCTTACGGGTAGCTAAGCGTTCGGGCTCGGTGCCCAGACATGTCCGAATGTCGAAATCGAGGAAACGGATATACTCGGCGAACCGAATTGAGTCCCGCCCGCCATGCGCTGCGACAAAGCTCATGGGAAGACCATGCTTCAGATAGAGGTCGGCGCGGTCGCGATTGCTCTCCGCAACCCGTCGGACCTGATCCAGAGCCGGTTGGATGTCACCATCCTGCATGGTCATCGTGTAGAAACCATCGGCGTCCGGGAAGCGATTTTCGAAGTTCTCCATAACTTCGTGAAGCGCATGAAGATATTTATGCTTGATCTCAGCGACGCGCCACTTACGGGTCTCGCCGAACGCGACCGGGATATCGAACGCGTCGCCAACACGCAAACCATAGGCAGCAGAAGCCATTGGGTGGGCTGGGCTCAATACATTGTCCGCCGGGCGGTCAGGACCCTCCTCAAGAAGAAATGCATGACGCCCGTGGCGGTCACTTTCAATCCGGACCCATGTATCGACCGCGACCGTTTCCACAGAGGGGATCAGGCCATCATCGGGGTCAAGCATGACAAGACCGAAGTAGCGCAGCACCGCCCTATGATCGTTTTGAGCTGATTGAAGCACAGAATAGGCGAATGCCATCGCCTTCCGTCCCTCACCGATCTTTCGTAGCACTTGGGCCAAAAACATCTTTTGTTCGGCAGTTCCCGTAACCGTGGCCAAGTCGATGCCGTCCACAAGCCCCTTGACCTCGTCGTCTCGGTCAAGTCGATACAGGATTGAAATGAGGGCAAGGTAGTTATCGAGATTTGGCTCTACCGCCGTTGCCTTTCGCAGGATTGCCTCAGCCTCTTCAAGCGCCCCGCGATTGAAATGCAGCAGCCCTTCGGCATGAAGGTAATAGGGAAGTTCACGCACGGCCCGTGGCAATCGATCAAAGAATGCAAGAGCTCGCTGTCGGATCGGATTGTCGTTCACAAAGGCTTTCGTGAGCAGCCGCAGCGCGTCGCTATCGTGGTCTACAGGGACCCTGCCGTCCAGAAGATCGGCGACGATTCCAGCATCGCCGCGGCGACTCGCGTGATGAGCAACCATCATTCTGTCGGCGACATGGCTATCTTCAGTGATTAGCCGCAGGGCGGTGACGAATGCCCTATCAGCGATCTCTTCCATGCTTTCGCGATGAGCAAAGTCAGCGACAACGACGCTGGCGCGGGCATCAAGTGTCGCTTCCTCCGCAATTTTCGCGATCTGCATCTCACGCTCTGATGGATCTCCGACTGTTTCTTTGATCGCCGCAAGCCTTGCAGTGGTTGCAACTATCGGCAGGTCGGCCGGGGGGATCAGCACTCGAGAGCTTTCGAAAAGCGCTACGACCTCAGCCCAATCCGAACGCGATGCGTGGTAGCTGAACTTCAACGCCACGGTGTCGGCTGTCGTGGGAAGTTTCTCAAGGAGGCCTCCCGCGAACGTCATGTCGCCAGCCTCGAGAGCGACAACGGCGGCGTTTGCGCGCAGCTCGATGTCGTCAGGAGCCAGTTCAAGCCCTTGTCGAGCGGCAGCGATAGCACGGGTATACTCGTCAAGGGTGGCCAAACCCAATATGAGGTTGCCACACAGTGCGACGTCCTCTGGCCGTGCAGGACCGTCCTTCCCTCGCACGCGGTCCCACTGGGTTTGCAGAACGGCCATAGCGGTCGTCAGCTTCTTTCTCTCTGGTGAAGGAAGAAGCCGCGAACGCTGAAGACGGATACCGGCCAGTATCTCGTCGAGATCCGCCTCTGCAGCAAATTGCACGATTTGCGGCTCGGCCGGGTGCATCGCAAGCGCATCACGAGCCGGCTGCCACCATTCCCCCGGCATACCTCGCCGCCTGACGAAATCAACAAAACCAATCTGCACGGCGGCCGTTCGATGCAAGGGTTCAGGAATCAGCGAGAGTGGGTCAGATATCGACATGTCGAAGCGGGCGGCCTGGACGAGATAGCTGGCAAGCCATTCGTTCGACGGGTCCATCTCCAAATGCGACGGCCCGAAACTCAGCACCTCCTGCCAGTTTCCCTGAAGCAGCAGGCTAAATGCCTTGTTCGCTATTGCTTTTGGCTCAGTCGGAGCATGCGCATAAGCCTCCGACAACATGGCGGCGGATTCCTCGTCTTTGCTCAAAGCAAGAAGGCAGTAGCCGATGTTGGCCTTGATACGAAACAGGATACGGCCAGAGGCCGATGCCGCAACCCGTGCCAGCAGCCCCCCCAGCAACGGCATTGCGATCAACGTTTTGCCGCTGTTGTTCAACTCCCGATACGCATCGATCACCGCATCAAGTTGAACCTCGACTGCATTCAGCTCGGCGGTGCTGTCGCCGGGCGGGCTCGCCAGTCGAGTGGGTTCAGCCAGACTCGTCTCAATGCGAGATAGCCTTGCAGATAAATCCTCGTGCATTGCCTGCTGACCAGCCGAAATCGAAATAGTCTCTGCCAAGATCTCTGCGGTGAATAGTGCGGAGGACGGATCGAACGCCTTGTAGGCGTTCGGATCCTCGCTGATCCGCTCCTCCAGCGTGTTCCAACCCCAAACGAAGACGCGCATCGGTTCGGCGGACTTTGCAAGATCCTGCGTGATCTCGCGCGCGAGCTCCTGCATCGCCACATCGTCCGGCGCGGTCGTGATGATGAAGTATTCTTTGAGGGATGGTTTGAAAGTCTGCGCCTTTTTCACCTCATCTCGAACTTCGTCTTCTGACAGAAAATGGCCATCGCTCTTCAATTTGCATTGGATGCCAACTTGCCAGTCTGCATTTCCGTCGCGAATGCCGAAGAGATCGACTCCGTTCTGGCGCTGACCACGTCGCCCATTCCGCTGAACCGCAGGATCATTGAGAATGCTACGCCACAAGACGACAGACGCACGCTCAAACGCCTGCTCATCCGCAGGCTTCGGAATTTGGGTGGCGGCGAGCAATGACATAGGAACCTTTAGAGCAAATAGCCGACATCATCAGACGACTGGGTCAGCTGGCGGTCAAAGACCAGTTCACGGTCGCGATCCTTTTTCCAGAACGCCAGGTTGAGATCAGATCGACAAGCGCGGATGCGATGGGTGCAGTGGAGCGAGCGCAAGAAAGGACGGTCCCTTCTAACGCTTGAAGAACGGTATAATTTCTCCCGGTATATTCTGGTCGGCATTCTTCTGCGGGCCTGCCTTCAGGGTTAGCTGGACAACGCTCGCCTCGCCTTTGTTGAACCATCCACTTGGCAGACCGGACAAATTCTCGATATCTGCGGGGCGCATGGTAAACTCTTCTGCAAGCAGCTGAGCTTTCGTTCTGGTTCCAGAATCGACGATGAGATTGAGCGCATCCCGCAGCAGACTTGGCTCGGGGATTGGCCACTCCCGGTCCATCGGCTCTTCCTTTTGCCAGCCCCTGGCCGAATAGCTCTTGTGGAGCTGCGTCGCGTGATGGTCCGGAATAATATCCAGGTCCTTCAGGCGCCGGATCTGGGCCTTGACCGAAACGCGCCATTTCTCCTTGAGCGACAGCAAGCCAGCAAGAGAATAGTGTTTCACCTCATAAACATAGGTGGTCGCGGGCATCAGGAAGGCGCTGGCGAAGCGGAAAGCCTGACGCTCGATCTCTTTCAGATCGGCCTTCAGCTCGGCCTCAGTCACCCCTCTGTGCAAAACGGCATGGCCAAGCTCGTGGGCGGCGTCCATCTGCCTGCGCGGCAACGACATCTTGTCGCTCGCGAGCAGGATATGGGGACGCTCCTCTCCTTGTGACCAACTGCAAAGACCGTCCAGCTTGGATGTGCCCATCTCGATCGAGCCAACCACGATGCCGATCCGCTCAAGCACTTCCAGCACATTCAGGGACGGGCCTTGGCCCAGATTCCAATGTGCCCGCAGATCCTGTGCGATACCTTCGATGTCTTCGTCGCGGAGCTGCTTGTAGGTCAGCCCCTTCATTGCGTTGGGAATGTCGACCTCGGGGAAGTCCACGTAGTGCTGCAGTGTCGACGAGATTTCCTGGAGCCACTGCATCTGTGAACCCTGATAGGAGGTATCGCGCTTTAGCGCACTTGCATAAGAGCGCGAGAACATCGGATGGTCACTGACATGCACCGGCCGCAGGAAATACTCCCTGCGCACCCGCAACTCACGGGCCAGATCGCTCAAAGCGTCTGCATCGGGCGCATGTATGCCACTTTCCCAACGCGAAACGGCAGCCGGGTTCACCCCCAGCATCCGGGCCAGTTCCGTCATACTCAGAATGCGGCGGGCTGCCCTGATTTCTGAAAGGCGTTCCGGCACAAAACCGGGGGTTCCTACGCGCATTTCTTCCTCCTGTCGGTATCAAGGATACCGATCACGCTGTGCCGTCCTCATCCTCCACCTGTGGCGGCACTTCGGGAGGAATGTAGGGTGAAACCTTCTTCTTCAGGCGCACAAGGCCGACTCCGCCTGGAGCTGGCGGCGGGGGAGGTGCAGTTTCGGGCGCATCGGCCTCATCCGCCAGGAACTTGTCAAGAGTCTCATAGAACAGAAACTGCTCATACAGCGAATCAATGACGCCGATGGCAATTTCTTCAATTTTTCCAGACTGCTCCCGATCACGCGTGACAAGGAAAAGCGCAAATATGTCGCCAATTTTCGGTCCGGTGCCATCGAAGTCGAAGTGCGGCGTAAGGCCGAAGTTGACGGTAACCCCCGCAACGCGTGAGCGGTTCTTGACCGGCAGCTTGTTGCGTTCCGGCATCGCGGCAAGGCCAAGAATCACGCCGGGCTCACTGCCGCCAAAACGCTGGAAAGGCTGGAACACCTTCAGTTTGGTTCCGGGGATGACAGCGCCAGCCAGCGGCTCACCGCCATGTAAAGCACAGACGTCCTCGAACGCATGCTCCCAGATGTGAAAGCGCGCTTGGCCTTCAAGCGCCCGGCCGCGTTTCGTGTCCAAACCCGCATGATCACGAACCATCTGGAACGCCTTGACGGAGCCAGCCCCTGCGCGATCCTCTAGATCGAGGAGCAAGCCGCGCGGCAGCAACCGCCTCAATTTTTCCACAGCCATTCCTGCACCCTATCACTTCTGACATGATTGCGTTATAGCGGATTTATAATTTGATTTTTTGCGTTATGCAAGGCCTGCCGTGATGGCGCGACCGAGCTGACGAGATCGGTGAGCCCGCATCGACCATCCGATGCAGGGTTGAAGTCAACGATCTATCATTTCGCCACACTGTTGGCCTGAAGTGTGTCACCCGGCGATTTTCTTCGGTATCTTTCGCCGTGGTATGATTTCGCTGCGGCCCGCCCAAACGGCTGCTCCGACAAGTTTGTTGCGTTTACCACGCCACACTGCCGTCAGACCGCTTTCCGCCCGGAACGGCCACTTGCTCAGTTCGAGGAGTATGGGCACCTTACAAGCTACGCCTCGCTGTCAGGCGCTTCGTCGATGCACGAATTTAGCCCGCATGCTTTCGGCTCAACTTCACACAGATCCCGCAAACTCCCCAATCACCCCGTCGCTATTCTCAAGTCATGACGCGCGAACGCGTTTATGATCAAGGAGATAGGACATGGCTACCACCCCCTTCAAGGATAGCGAGCTTGCCCGGTTCGTGAGCAAGCGGATCCTCGAGTTGCGACCTAAGAGTCAGACCGAGATCGCCGCCGAGGCTGGCTTTCCGAACGCGAACTTCCTGTCGATGGTAAAGACAGGGGTCTCGAAGCTCGCGATTGATCGGGTTCCGGCACTCGCCCAAGCGCTGGAGTGCGATCCGGCGTATTTGATGCGTCTAGCTCTGGAGCAGGAGGTTGGCTCCACGGCGGCAAAGGCGCTGGTGGAGATTCTGGGGACGCCGGTCAGCGCCAACGAACGGCTCTGGCTGAACGAGATCCGGGACGCATCCGGCAACTCGGATCCCCGGCCGACGACACGAGCCCGCACTGCGATCCGGTCGGTCTTTGGCAAATGAGCGCCTCTACCGAGAAGCGTGTCGTCGAGGGCTGCAAGTTGCCCTCGGCCGGCCCGATCACGAACGATGAAATGACGTGGATCGAGTTCCTGAGGATCGTCTATGACGACGCTGTGCTGGCTCCGACTTTCGACCAGGTTGTCCTGCTACGACAGTTGGACCGGCGAAACCCAGTCCAGAGCGATGAACCGATAGCCCACCCCGCGCCATGCGCTGCCTGCATGGCCAGAGATCTTTGACGCACCAAAGATCCCTTGACCGAGCCTTCACGCGGCCTTGTCAGGTCCTTGGCATTGCGACCTCGGTCACAGCGTTCTGGAGCGAAGATCATGACAGGCTGCTTTGCAGATTTAGAGCCTGTCAATCGAGTCTGCTCAGCAAAACAAGGGACATGCGTGTCCGAAACGGCGAAGAACCTGACTCCGCGAAAAAATAGCGATCTGTCAACTTACGAGGCATGCAGAAACTGCAATTCGACGTCAGGACACGACGGTCGCACTTGTTGAGAAGTAATCCCTTGCACCACTTGGTTACCTGAGCAACCGCCCGTAGCGACCATGCTGTTCACGGCAGAAGGGACTACGGCCACAGGATGCATTCGGGGATAGCGCGCAGACCATAGAGGAGGAGTGACCCGCGGCTCTTGTTCCGTCAGCGCTCGCTCAGACCCACCTGATCGCCTCCCGTCCTGTGCGTCCAGACAGGCACCTCAGACGTAGCCATCAGGATGAAGAGTGCGATACCCTAGGGGGGATCAGATAGGGTCCCTCACTACTTCACTGCCTTCGCCCACCTTCCTCGCGCATCCCTGATCTCACGACGCTATATTCGGCGAGAGGATATCAGGCACAGGACGATCGGGATGAAGGCGAAGCGCGCGCAGGCCCTTGGCGAGGCCGTCGTCGGCCATCACTCCTAAGCTTCGCAAGAATGCCATGATGCGGCCGAAACCTTGGGCGTGCACTGGAAAGGAGATTTCGTCGAAATCTTGCCCGCACCAAAGCCAAGGCCGAACTGTTCAGCTACGCAGCGCCTCGCCAGCCGCGCAGCGAAAGGTCTTAAGGTCATCGTCGCGGCCCTCCCTCGACCTAGTCTGTTCACCCAGCGTTGAAAGCCGGCGTCGGCCGGTTCTGAGGTCATACCTTGGCTGAAGGTAGGCGCTTAAACCTTGCAGACTATCGTCCGAGCCGTCAGGCAGACCCTTCACTCTGCGCATCAGCCTAGACCTGACGGCAAGCCCTAACAAGTCACAACAATTCGGCTACCAGATTCATACCAATTCGGGTCTACACGTTTTCAGTTGCTACTGAATGCGAAAGCGGTCATACATATCTCATACTGATCAAATCTATGTTGGGCACAAGTGGCAGCGAAGGGAAATGGTATGAATCGTCTGAAGGATATGAGTGAAAGTGCCGCATGGCACCTCATGATTGCCGCAGCGCTTGAAGGCGCACGCCAGCAAGGCTACGTGCTCAAAAAGCAGCCTGGTCGCGGCCTCTCCAACACTTACCAACTGACGAGGAACGGGAAGACGCAGACCGCCAGCGTTCGCACCACTCGCGACCGGTGGGTCGCCTTCCCACCGCTAGATGACGGCAAACGCTGGAAGACTCTCGATGACGTTGACCTTGTTCTAGTTGCCGCCGTCGACGATCGACTGAACCCGCAGAACGTGGACGTCTATCTCTTCCCGGCCAATGAAGTGCGCAAGCGGTTTGATGCGTCCTATGCCGCGCGTATCGAGAACGGACACACTGTGCGCAACAATTACGGCATGTGGGTGATGCTGGACAAAGGAGACGATGCGGTAATCAGCCAGGTTGGGCACGGGATCGCTGAGACATATCCTCGCATTGCCAACTTTAGCATCGACGAACTGGAAGGAGCGGTTTCCAAAGACGTGCGGAGGTTGGCGGATGGATCTGCGCCAGAAACGGATGAAGCGGGGTCAGTCGTCCAGACTGGACCCTCGCTCAGCACGGTCGCCGAAGTGCTGGCGTTCGCACGCGAGAGGATCGCCGCTCTGACGGGAATGCCCGCAGATGCTATCAAGGTCGACCTTAAGATGGGTGTTTAGAAAAGCTGCGGTGACTTCAAGCAGTTTCCGTCATGAATGCGGTGCGCCTGAAGCGCTGACTGACTCTGGCGCAATCCTAGGATCAAGAGTGTGCTTATAGTAGATCGGGATGCGTGGAGTCGCATTCCTGAAGCCATCGCGCGCAGCATCGCCGACGTCCTCCGATCACTTCCGGATTGGACGGTGCTTAAGCGACGCGACATTGCTGACGGGCTGAACAAGCGGGGGCTGCTCACGGGCCAAGGTCTGCCATGGGACGCAAGTCGTCTTCGCGGGCCACTGAAGCGTGTGGAAGAGCTGCTCGCGGAAGAGGACGACGCAGCTATGCGCAAGCATCCCAGCTTCGGGCTTTTCTGATCGCTTTTCTGGTCCGGACGCTTTTCGGGGAATGGACGCACTTCCCCAGAGCGGCGGGTCAGTTGGGACGGAAACTCGAAGTCCTAGAAGGATCCGGACAGAGCGATGGGGATGGGTTCTGGTCCAGCCATTGGGAAACACCGAAAGCTCCCATATGGCGCGATCTACAGCCGTAGTCTCTTCCGCCGTCGAAGGCAGTTTCCGGCCATGGCAGAGCCCACGGCAGCAGACCAAGTCCGAGGTCCTCGCCAACTGCGCCCTGGTGCTCTCGGCACGTCGGCCGCTACCAAGGGGCGTTTCGACCCGTCAACGCACTCTGGCGGCTTGCTCACGAAGCCTGGCGACCACACCTGCCCTTGGTCGAGCATTCCCTGAGCCGCCCACCGCCGAAGCATCTTGCTCCGCTTTGCGACTCGACCGATGCATTTCGTCGGCAGCACAGCTATTTTCGTGAGCAGCGCGTCGGATCAAACCGGGACATCTGAGGGTCAATCCAGGTCAAGATCCAAGTCGTTGAGTTCGGCGATCAGCCGCTCTTCCTCTCTTTTCCTCGCCTTGCGCTCTCGGTCTTTCTTGCGGATGGCTTCACGCTCTTCCTCCGAGCGCACTGAGTCCCTACGTGATTTGCTTGCTGCTTTTTGCTCTTTCCGTCGGTCCGGCGTGGATGGAAAGTAACTGCGAACCTCCCTGTGCTCTGCTGAGCGTATCTGGGCTGCATACTCGAAACGCTCAATACGTCGCTTACTCGCGCGAAGACGATCGTTCTTCTTCTTCCTGCCTTTCTCCCAGAGCTCGAGATAAAGTTGAATTCTCCGACCAAGGTCTGCTTCTACTGCGGGCGGACAATGTGCGGTTTCGGCAGCGTCCGCTGATGGAGCGGACCTGGCACGGTCTTCGTTGAGCCGAGGTATGCTCAGCGCGGTTAGGGGATCAAGTTCTAGGGAACACTGCGAACTCGACTGGTCGCCGGTGTCGGTGAAGGGTGATGTGCCGGATTTTTTCATGTGAGCAGTTCCTTGCCGGGTGAAGCGATGGGTTACTATAGCAACCGCAACGCCGGATCTGCTTCCGGAGACATTTTCCCTATCATATATATATCTTTTACTGTCATGCTTATAAATGACTGGGAGATTGTCTCCGGAAACGAGGTCCGCACCGGCTTGGAGAGTAGCGGAAGGCACCCCCGAACGCATGCTTCCTCCCGCGGGAAGGGGCCGCCGGTTCCGATCCTGGAGCGCAGATGCCATCCGCCGGTGGGTGCCTCCGGTCTGTAGAAATTCTACTCCTCGACGAAGTTGTGTGCCAACCACTTCGCAAGTTCCTTTAAGGTCGCCGGGTCGTGGATCCGTAGCCCTTGGTTTATCGCCATGCCTAAGCTCGGATTGAGGGCATTGTGTCCGATCTCCCTCATCACCGTGCCGGTCCCAATTTTCCGACGAGCCATTGCGCCCTTCATGCGCTTAACCGCATCGGGAGTCAGGTAGCCGTCCGCGTGAATAGTTGATGTGCTCGATACAGCCGCGCGTTTCTTTGTTACCGATCCCGCTCTTACCCTTCCAGGAACTACCGGTGCTGAGCTTGGGACGACGACCGAGGCGCACCCGATGTCCAATCTGAACGCAGCCTTCTCGACGGTAGTCGCCTTTTTCCAAGCTGACCTCAGTGCGTCGAGTGCTGAGCGCTTCTTACGCAAGCCCGCAACTTCGAAGGCTTCTGTTGCATTCTTGAACTTGCCGGCTTTGAAATCTGCGAAGATGGTCGGCTGCTCCCGGCGCAAGCGATCTAGGAAGTATTTGTTGGACCGTGTCTGGGCCGACTTCGGCATGTGCATCATCCTGGAGGACTGCGTAGAAATTCTACCGCCCTGCTTGCAAGCCGCGGTGCAGAGCTGTCCGGGCTCTCGGTCGCGTCTCACTTCTTCACGGCGGAAGTGCCGTGGCGATCTTCATCGTCTGGATGGGCAAGGTTTTCCACAAAAAACGACCGCTAGCCATAGACGAACGAGATTTCGACCTGGACTTTTTCGCCGTCGAAACTCAGACTCTGTTTACGTTATCCAGGGTCTGATGCTGGAGAAATCGCCAGATTTTGGGTTGGCCAAGGAGATGACCATGCAGAACACTTGCCCCGCGTTCAGGTTCATAGATCTATTCGCGGGGATCGGCGGTCTGCGCATCGGATTCGAGAGCATCGGAGGACGGTGTGTCTTCACTAGTGAGTGGAACAAGTTCTCGCAGCAAACCTATCGTGCGAACTTCGATGGTGACGACCATGAGATTCACGGGGACATAACCAAGATCGACGTAAGCGCCATCCCGGAGCATGACGTGCTTCTTGCGGGCTTCCCCTGCCAGCCGTTCTCAATCGCAGGGGTAAGCAAGAAGAACTCCCTAGGGCGCGCGCACGGCTTTGCCGACGAGACCCAAGGAACGCTTTTTTTCGACGTTGTAAGGATCCTCCGGCACCACCAGCCTAAGGCCTTTCTCCTTGAAAACGTCAAGAACCTGCTGTCGCATGACAAGGGCAACACGTTCCGGGTGATCCAGCATGCGTTGGACGAACTTGGCTACGATGTCGACCACAAGGTCATCGATGCGCGGCACTGGGTGCCTCAGCACCGTGAGCGAATTTTCATCACCGGTTTCCGCCGCGACGTGCCAACCCGATTCTCGCTGGACGATGTCCTCTTCCCAGTAGTGCCCAACCCCATGCTCGGGGAGATCCTGCATCCTGAGGATGGGACGGAAACCGCGGAGGAGCCGTTCACGGTCGGTCGGCACGCGACGGTTGCGCCAAAATACACGCTCACCCCAAACCTGTGGTTGTATCTCCAGAATTACGCCGCAAAACACAAGGCGGCCGGCAACGGCTTCGGTTTTGGCATCGCTGGACCAGAAAGTGTCGCGCGAACGCTCAGCGCGCGATACTTCAAGGATGGATCCGAGATCCTAATCCGCCAAGGGATGGGCATTCCCCGGCGCCTCACCCCACGGGAGTGCGCGAGATTGATGGGCTTCGACCGCAAGGGCTCCAACCAGCCTTGGAAGATCGTCGTGTCGGACACCCAAGCCTATCGTCAGTTCGGAAATGCTGTGGCGGCACCCGTCGCGATCGCGATCGCCGAGGCAATGTCGCCTTGGATTACCAATACCGTCGCGCTCAAAGCGAGGAGAGGCAATATTGCCTGATAAGGTTCCGATGAGTCGATCCGAGATGATGTCCCGGATCGGCTCGCGGGACACCGCCCCTGAAACTGCCATCCGTAAGGCACTGCACAGGGCTGGTTTTCGTTTCAGGCTGCATAGGAGAGACCTGCCGGGCCGTCCGGATTTGACCTTGGCGCGGCATCGCGCAGTGATCTTTGTCCACGGCTGCTTCTGGCACGGCCATACCACCTGCGGGTCGTTCCGGGTCCCAAAGACCAATACGACTTTCTGGCAGGAGAAAATCGGGCGTAACCTGGCACGCGACAATCAAGCCATCTCCTCGCTTTTGTCGCTGGGGTGGAGGGTTCTGGTCGTGTGGGAATGTGCAACGAAGCCGAAAAAGGTTGAAATCACCGCATCCGAGATCGCACTGTGGCTGCAGGGAAAAGAGGTTGTCGGCGAGATTCCTGGTCAGTGATCCGCCAACGTAAATGAAGGACTTCTCGAGTGCGGGATCTAATCAACGAACCGGATGCTTCGCGCCTGATTTTCGGGTTGCGCGATACGGGATACAATTTCCGAACTGCATCGGCCGACATAATCGACAATTCGATCGCGGCTAATGCGGATGAAGTCCATGTGCGGATATCGATGTCGTCCGATGGGAGAAAATTTGTTTACTTCGGCGACAACGGCGACGGGATGGACGACGACGGAGTCCACAAGGCGATGCGATACGGCGCTCCAGTGCGAGCGAATCTTGCCAGTCTCGGCAAATTCGGCTTGGGCTTGAAGACCGCGTCGAGTTCGGTCTGCCGGAATTTTGCCGTCATCTCGCGTCGGTCAGCCGACGCTCCCCTCGCCAAACTGGCGTGGGACCTTGATCATGTCGAGGAAACCGGAAAGTGGGAGATGCGCGCGGACCCTGTAGCAGCACATGAGCAGGACGCTTTCGACGAACTCTGCGGCCCCAAGGGCAGCCTCGTCGTCTGGTCCAACTGCGACCGCCTACTTTCCAAGAACTACAGCGAAGCTGGAGGCGCCAATGAACAAGCTGCGATCAAGCGCCTAAGGGCAAGCCTGAAGGAACACCTCGGCCTGATCTACCATCGGTTCTTGGACTCTGCTGACGGCCGCCAGCGCAACATCATCATCACGGTAAATGATGAGTTTGTTGAGCCTTGGAACCCGTTCTTTCCCGAGAAGTCGGAACAAGTGCTCTCGGAGAAGCAGCAGCGGATTGAAATGGACCTTGCGGATGGGACCGGTTCTGGCGTCGCGACCATCAGGGCCTGGATTCTCCCGAACTCCAACACACTAAGCGAGGAGGAGCGGAAAAAGGCCAACATCACGAACCGGGGACAGGGCTTCTACATTTACCGTGAGGGTCGACTGATCAACCAAGGTGGATGGCTCGGAGTCTTTGGTGCTCTCGGATCGTTCGAACCCCACATGTCACTGCTCCGGATCGAGTTCGATTTCGGCCACGATCTTGACGAAGCCTTCTACGTGGACGTGAAGAAGTCTCGGATCCTGTTCGACCCGGCGATTGAAGAGCACCTTCAGAAACTTCTGGGTAACGCGCGCCGTGAGGCAGAGAACCGCTATCGGCGCAAGGAGAAAGAAAAGGCTTCGCAAGTCACCTTGAACCACGGCTCGGCCAACGTCAGCATCTCCGAGGCGCCGTCAGCGAAAAAACCCGTTATCCTCGAGGTCGACGTCGCTGCTCAAACTGCCGTCGTCCAGAACACCATGGGGGCAAAGATCAAGCTGCGACAGCCCGTCCAGAATAATGTCGCGCCCGACAAGGTTTTCGTCGACGCGGTGGACGACATCCATTCCGGCGAACTTTGGGAGCCCGCACTTCGCAGCGCCGGTGAGGACGGGCATGTCCCCGGTGTCAGGATCAACAAGCACCACGATTTCTACCAGAAGATCTACCTGCGCGCGGGTTCCAGCGGTTACTCCGTCCAAGGCATGGACCTCCTCCTTTGGGCGTTTGCCGCTGCCGAGATCGACTTCTCCAATCCAGAGATGCAGCCGATTTTCGAGGATATCCGTGAGGTGGTTTCGTCAAACCTCAAGAAGCTCCTGCGCTCCGTCCCGATGCCGACAGACGCGGATATTGATGATATCGGCGAGGCCGGAGAGCAGTGACATGCTTGCCCGGCAACGTGAGCTTATCGCAAGGGAACTTCTTGAGGGCACAGGTGCAGGAATTTCTGTAGGGCTGGTTGCCGGCGAACTGCGCCAAGGCATCAGGATCTGGTTCTCAGACCTCGGTGAAAAGCACGGCCCGGTGGCCGAACTCCTTCCATACGGCCTGAAATCGCACTCGGTCAGGTTGTCCTTTGGATCCTTCTCAGGTGGCACCCTTGCGAGAATCCGAGGCGCCTCGGCGGAGTCGGTCGAACTAGCAAGGGCCCTGTTTCGCTCCATCCCAAAGCGGATGGCCGTGGTGGTGACTGGCCAAGACCTCGCGTCGTGGACGGTGTCCGACGGAGTCTTCGAAGCTAGGGCAATTTGCCGGCATGATCTTCACAAGCCAGACAGCGAAGAGGCCATTGTCGCAACTTGCCGGGAAGTCATGGTGCCGCTGATGGCAGCGATGGCGGAACTCATCGGCTACGATCCAGTGGCTGATACCGGAGTTGAAGACACCATCGGGGTCGAGGGCGGGCTGAGCAAGATCGTTGTGAACCGCCGGGAGAGGAATCTGCGGAATAGGTTGCTTTGCCTTCGCCTGCATGGCCATGTCTGCGGCGTATGCTTCGTGGACCCAAGGACCGTTTATGGCGACGCCGGCGGGATCATCGAGGTTCATCATCTCGAACCGCTTTCACAGCTTTCATCACCCCGGCCCTACAGTCCGGAGACCGACCTCGTCCCACTTTGCCCGAGTTGTCACCGAGCGGTCCACAAACGGAGGCCAGTTCCTTATTCGCCGGATGAGCTAGCAGCGATGATGGGGCGTAAGAATGGATGATCTGGCCACGTTTCCGAAAACCTTCCGGGATCTGTCTGCCCTGTCCCCTTCGGGATATAGCCTCGCCGATCAGGTTATCGACTGCGAGGTTCGGCTCGATAGGGTTGACGGTTGCTTCAAGGCGGAACTCGTGGGCGTCCGCATCATCAAAGGGCAGCGAAAGGTCCTGCCGACACCGTCATTGCGGCATGCTTGGGTCGCCGACGGCACGGTCCTCCGCCCGATCCCCAGCGATGCGCCAGAAATCTTCTCCGGTATCATGGATGGCGCGGACCCTCGGGATATTTCCTACGGCAAGGCGGTCTCCCTTCTTTCGGCGGATGGTCCTCTGACGGTTTCCACCACGGAGCTCTTCCGCCAAGCCGGCAAGGACGCGGCTGACAGCCTGCCATCAGAAATCGAGATACCCGGGCTGAACGCCACGCTCTTCCCCTATCAGGCTAGAGGCATCCGCTGGATGCACCAGACAGCATGCCGAACTGGTGGCTTGGTCTTGGCTGACCAGATGGGACTGGGAAAAACACTGCAGGTCATTGCGCTTTTGCTTCTCGATCCACCCGATATCGCGTCACCAGCCTTGGTCATCTGCCCGACCAGCTTGATCGCTAACTGGGTAAATGAAATTTGGAAGTTCGCGCCTTCGCTCGAGGTTCTGGTCCATCGCGGTCCACACAGAACCGGAGTGTTCCGCGGCCTGCAGCGGGCGAACGTGGTGATCACGACCTATGACACGATGGTCAATGACATCGCCATCTTCAGCGCCTTCGAATGGTCGTGGGTGATCTGCGACGAGGCACAGGCGATAAAGAACCCGGACTCGAACCGCCGGCAGGAGATCGGAACCATCCCGCGACGCAAAACCATCCCGATGACGGGAACGCCAGTGGAGAACTCGCTCCTCGACCTCTGGTCACTTGTAGATTTTTCTATTCCCGGCCTACTTGGAACGCGCGGTGATTTCGAGGCGGCCTATCCCGATACTGTTGATGCGGCGAAAAGACTGAATTCGATCACCGATCCGATTATCCTGAGGCGCCTCGTTGCTGATGTCGCTGGCGACCTGCCGGAGCGCATCGACATCGATCTTCCAATCGAGCTCGACGAGACACAGGCTCTGAAATACCGCAGGGTAAGGGAGCAGACACTGGCTCGATATCCTGTGGCGGGTGCCCTCGTCGCCACCCTCCAACTGCAACTCTTCTGTGCGCACCCATGGCTCCGCGCAAAGAATCCTTCGGATGAGGAAGGCGAGAATGCCAACGTAGAACGCGAAGACCTCTCACAACTGGTGACACCCAAAATCGAGCGCCTTGTAAGCATCCTACATGAGGCCTTCGAGAACGATCGAAAAGTCATTGTCTTTGCCTTATTCAACAGGCTGGGCGACCTATTCCGGGAGGCCTGTGCCCCGGGAAACAAGGTGTTCTGGGACGCGATCAACGGCTCGACGCCGCAGTCCGAACGTCAGGCGATCATCGACAGATTCTCAACGCATGAAGGGCCGGGCTGTCTTGTCCTCAACCCGAAGGCGGCCGGGGCCGGATTGAACATCACGGCGGCGACAGTCGTCGTGCACTTTACGCCAGTGTGGAACCCCGCGGTTGAAGATCAGGCAAGTGCAAGAGCGCACCGCAGGGGCCAAACTCTGCCGGTCACTGTCTACAGACTCTTTTATGAGGATACTGTCGAGCGTGTCATGCTGGACAGATCCCAATGGAAAAAAGAACTTGGAAACGAGATCACGCCTATTTCCACCCGTGATGGGGACGACTTGCGGCGTGCCCTTAGCATAGAACCGGTAATGACATGACAAAAATCGCATTTCGCAAGATGCTTAGTGCCAACGATGTCGGAACGACTGGCGGCCACCAAGGTGGCGTCCTCATCCCGAAGGGGGAGAAGGACCTTCTGGCCTTTCTTCCGCACCTAGATCCATCCGTTAAAAATCCGGATGCGTGGCTGTCGTGCGCAGACCCTGATGGAACACCCCGCAAATTCAGGTTCGTCTACTACAACAACAAGCTTCATGACACCAAGGGGACGCGGAACGAATATCGCATCACACACATGACGGGGTGGTTCCGCAGTATGGGCGCACGGGAAGGAGATCTGTTCGAGATCGCTCGGGACGCTGGAAGTCCAGTGTATGTCGTTTCAGTAATCATGGGAGGTGACCAAGACCGCATCGACTTGGAACTTCCGTCGAGAATCCAGCTTCGCGGCTGGCGCCGTGTTCATTGAAAGCTTGGCTTAATGCGGTTTTCCTTTCCTATTGAGCGGCTCGGCCCGCTCCGAATCGAACACCTTCAGTTGGACGAAAGGACGACCGATGCGTTCCGACGACGGGCTGTCCGAAGCATATCGGATCTTGTCAAAGAGATTGGCCGGGAACGGTATCCTACGAAAGAAGGTATTGAGGCTGCTGCTGCCCTAGAGCGCCTCGCCGACGTATGCGGCCCTGAGGACGTCGACTGGTTGAGCTTTTGGCAGGGAAACGGTTACCGATTTCAGCACAGGTTTCTGACCTGTCCGGAGCTCGAAGGGATGGATTCATCCAATGCGGTTTGTGGGGTCGGCAAGGCCAACTTCGGGAATGCCGGGAGAATGCTCAACCGCGCCGGCATCTCGACTCTCGGAGATCTCGCCAAAGGGTTGCGGGACGGTCTACCGGACGTTCCGGCGATGGGTGCCAAGAAATGGGCAGAGCTGTTTGGAACGCTTGTCGAATTGGTAAGGGAAATTCGTGAAGGCAGGATGTCAGAAGAACTTCTGGCGACCCTCTACCCGGTGGACGGTGCGGCTCTGATCTTGGACGTAGACCCTCCTCCGTCATTTGACCTTCACGACGGTCCACAGTCGTTGCACATCGGTGTCCTGCACTTGGGAACAAAGGCCTCGACTCTCGAAGCCCAAGGTATCCGAACCGTCGGCGATGCAGCAACCGCACTGCCGTCGCTCCTTTCCCTAGCCGGAATCGGACGAGCGACAGTCACCGCTTTGGATGCGCGGTTGGCTAGGCTTGCACAGGCTCAGACGGTAGACGGTGACATCGACTGGGAGCGATACTGCACTGGAATAGGAGTCCCTTTGCTGCCACGAGCGGGCGATCCCGCTGACGCGGCGACCTTTGTCGGTGGTCTTGCCGGAGTGATCGCAGAAATCGGCGAAGAGCTCGACGACGGAGTGCTGCAGCTGATCATCAAACGGAGACTATCCCGTTTGCCTCATGAGCGCGCCACCTTGGAAGACATAGGATCCGCAGAAGGGGTAAACCTGACCCGGGAACGGGTCCGACAAATCGAAAGCAGGTTCCTGCGGTGGATGGTCGCCGCCTTGCTAGACGACAATTACAGCAACCTTAACGTCCATTTCAGGCCGGGGTTCGCAAGCTTCTGGCGCGCTGCTGCCGACAGGTTTTCCGGATCTGAAGAGATAAGCAACTCCAACCTGATCGATGGTCTGGCCGAAGTTTGGCAAGTTGATGCGGCCACGCTGACTGAGCACCTGCCCATCATCGTTACCATAATGACGGGCGACGTGCCGAGCGGAAAATTACTTGGGGACGGCGCTCGCCTCGGAAAGGAACTGTTGCGCCGGCCACATGCCCTATCCCGCGTGCCGATCCGCAAACTTCAGCTCGGGAAAAGCGTCCAAGCACTCGAGGCCCATGGCTTGGACAACCTCGGTAAACTGGTGGACGCGATACGGACGGGAGCGATTTCTCGGGGAAGCGGAAGCCGCCTCCGGAGCGCAATCGACCATCTGGTTTTTGTTGAGGATGCCCTCGACGAAGATGGCACGCTCAACTGGGAAGCATACCGCGTGCTAACCGGAAAGGAGGTGCTTCCTGCTGATCCTGCGACCAACCCGGCGTCATTCCTGCAAATACTCAACCCGACGTTGACCAAGTTGCTCGAGATCGGAAATCCGACAAAGCGTTCAGCTGTCATCTTTGCGCGCAGGACGTCACATCCGGTGAGGGACCGTATTTCAACGGAAGCGCTGGCGAAGGAACTGGGAACCCATGGTCCCACCATCAAGCGTGAGGAGACGGACCTTCTGGTGTTTTTCAACGAAGTTCTGATCGGGGGCAACCTTGCCCTCGCGGGCGCGCATGTGCGCGATGACTTCCTCGCAATGTGGAACGATGCAGCAAAGCAATTCGAAGCTGCAGATGGCGATGCGGCCAACTTCAAGATGCATCTGGCTGAGAAATGGCAGATTGGATCGGCAGTCGTCGAGGATGCCCTGCCGACCATCGTGGCTGTCCTGACCGGTTATCCATACAAACGCCTTGGGCGCTATACAAGGATGGCTCCGGTTGGCCCGAGGACTGTCATCCCGTTGCCGATTGTCGAACCTGACAGTCACGACATGCCAATCCGAATAGTCCTTCGGGGCTTCAGGAGGCAGCACTAAGCATGCCCGTCCCGGCCCCCCACGACGCCATGTTTGGAAAGTAGACGCATTATGGTGCGACGATTGCAGTCCAGTCGGCGAAATCAATCGCAAGAGCGGAGCGATCCTTTGTGATCACCGTTCCGGGCGGCACGCCTTCGGCCCTGTGGCAGGGATAAGCTGCGTTGCTGTTCGGACATCCGGCTTCTTGAGCAACCGACCAGTCGACCTGCCGAAGGGATCAGCCAGACTATTTTCGTTCCAGATTTTGGTCGTTCCTGCGTTCCAGATCTTGTTCTAAGATATTGTTTTTACTATAGTATGGCAGAATTCAATCCTCTCTTGCAGCACCATCTCACTTTTGACTGGAAATTGTAGCTAAGACCTTGAAAAGGTAGGCGCTTTCTGGAGTTCGATAACCGTTTTGGCGGCAGTATCGCAAAGGCTCCGGAAATGCCAGTCTGAGTACCGCCTGACCCAAGGATAGCGGACCATTCGTCCATATATTCCAAGGGTTTGCCAGAAGCACCACGGAGAGTTCGATAAACTCTTCCAGCCTCCCTTTTTCAGGCAGCGTTCTGGAGGCTCTTTCAGCCAGAACGAGCTTGTCGCGCCCCAGCTTCTCGATCCGCGTTTCATAGGCCTTGACCACTGACGGACTGGCCGCCTCGATGAGCCGGTCCAGAAGGTCTTCAATCTGCTTCTCGACCTCCTTCGCCTGCCGGATCACGGCATCCTTTGCGCCTTGCGCTTCGCTGATCGCGCTGACCGGGTTCTCGCCGGACCGAAAACCCTTGGACTTGGCGACGTCCAGAACGATCTTGACCCGTTGCGCCAGTCGCCGGGCGGTTTCGTGCTTGTCGGTCCAGATCGGCGACAGGCACATCAGCACTTCCGGCTGGCCAATGCTATCGACCGGCATCCGCCCGATCTTGGGGAAGGCATAGTCGCGCAAAGTGTTGATCCATTGCGCCCCGTGCTTGCCGTTCTTCCAGGTCGGCATCCGGTCGATGTGAACCTGCCGTGCCACCTCTTCAAAGGTCGGAATTTCGCGGCTGGCGTTGAAGCGCGGGTTCAGCCCCTGCTTGGCCATGCGCCGATACTCCAGCGCCCGCTCCCGTGCTTGGTTGAGCGTCACCACACCCGCGCCGCCCAGACCGAAGTCGGTCCGAAGAGGTGCGCCCTTGAGGTTCCTCTGGCCCTTGACGACGACCCGGACAATCCACCGCCGCGCGCCCGATGGATCAACGACCAGGTACAACCCACCGCCGTCCCCGTGCCGCCCAGCGCCCAGGTTCTCAACGAGCTTCTTGGTCAGCTTCCCCGTCAGCGCCATTTTACGTACCACACTTCATACCACTCAGCGAAACGGTGCATGGGCAATCGAAACAAATCCAGTGCAAACAGAAATGCGGCTTTCGGCCAACAAAAAAAGGAAATATCGCCACGGAAGGCGATTGATTGAAACTGATCTTTAGGGGTTGGTGGCGGACAGTGAGGGATTCGAACCCTCGAGACGGTTCCCCGCCTACACACTTTCCAGGCGTGCGCCTTCGACCACTCGGCCAACTGTCCGTCGCGCTCTTCTGCCAAGACGGGCAGGGGTTTGCAAGGGTGATAAAACCGGAAAACCTGACGAATGCTGTGTGCCGTGCGGTTTCTGATGCGGCGGCCGTCGCGGCCTTAGCCGACAAGGCTGATCGACACGCGACGGTTCTGTCGGCCTTTCTTTTCGACCTTGTCGATGCTTACGCGGCCGATCTCGCCGGTCTTGCGGACGTGGGTGCCGCCGCAGGGCTGCAGGTCAAGCTCATCGGAGCCTGAGCCGATCCGCACCAGCCGCACCCTGCCCTGCCCGGTAGGGGGCCGCACGGTCAGGGTCTTGACCAGACCGGGATTGGCGGCAAGTTCGGCGTCGGTGATCCAGTCTTCGGCAACGGCTAGGTCGCGGGCGATCAGGCTGTTCAGCACGCCCTCAAGCGCTGCGATGTCGCCGGGCGGATCCACCATGTCGAAGTCAAGCCTGCCCCGGTCGGCCCCGATCTGGCCGCCGGTCACCGGCAGCGGGATCACCACTGACAAAAGGTGCAGTGCGGTGTGCATCCGCATATGGCGGTAGCGCCGGGTCCAGTCCAGCAACTGGCGCACGGGCGCGCCCACCGGCGGCATCGGCAAAGGTTCGGCCGGGATCAGCGCCACATGGCCGTCAACCTTGATCGCGGTGGCGATCGGCATCCGGCCGCCGTCCCAATCCAGCATCCCGCTGTCGCCGGGCTGGCCGCCGCCGGTCGGATAGAACAGTGACTGGTCGATGATCAGTCCACCCTCGGGCGTGTGGCCGATGATCCGGCAATCGGCGGCAGTCTGATAGGCATCGGCACGAAACAGAAGGTCAGTCACCGGTCGGCCCCTTTCACATCGGTCGTAGCGGTGGTCTTGCGCACGGGTTTGGCGCGGGTCAGCGGCGCGCGGTCGGACTGCAGAAGATCGGCCAGCGCCAGCACGGTTTCCGCCGTCTTGACCGGGTCGGGTTCTACTGGGTCTGCGGGGGGAGGGACGATGTTGATCCCCTCGGCGGCGAAGCGTTCGATGATCATGTGGTTGATGTCGTTGCGGACCTGCAGGCTGAAGTTCACATCCCGCAGGATCACCCGGATTTCAAAGGTCAGTTGCGTGGCGGTATAGCCCATGAAGGTGATCAGTGGCGGAGGCTTGAGGATTGCCAGGGGCTGCGCCTCGGTGATCTCGCGCAGGATGCGTTCGATCTGCCGGCTGTCGGACCCCATCGCCACCGCGACCGGCACGATGATCCGGCCCGAGAGGTTGAAGCGGGTCCAGTTGGTGACGCGACCGGTGATCAGATCGGCGTTGGGTACGATCACGTCGTTTCGGTCGAAGGTCTCGATCCGGGTGGACCGGACCGAGATTGCGCGCACCCGGCCTTGCACGCCGCCGACCTCGATCCAGTCGCCCTCGCTGACCGGGCGTTCGATCAGAAGGATGATGCCAGAGATGAAATTCGACACGATCTGTTGCAGGCCGAAACCGATGCCGACCGACAGCGCACCGGCGACGATGGCAAAGCCCGAGAGGTCGATCCCGGCGGCATTGATGGCGATGAGGGCGGCCAGGAAGATGCCGACATAGCCGACCCCGGCCACAAGGGCGGTTTGCCCCCCCTGCTCCATCTTGGTCTTCGGCAGGATCGTGGTGCGCAAGGCCCCTTGAAACAGCCGCGTCAGCATGTAGCCGATCACAAAGACCACCGCGAAGATCATGAAATCGGTAGGAGAGATGGTGGCCCCGCCAAGGGTGAAGCCTTCGGTAAAGCGGGTCCAGATTTCGGTCAGGTCGGAAAGCCTTGCCCCCCAGATCAGCGCCAGTACCGGCAGGGCGGCGATGGTCAGCAAAAACCCGGCCAGCACCGGTAGCAAGGCCTCACGGCCCATGTCGTCGGATTTCGTGACCAGCATCCAAGCGTCGGCGATCAGGCGCTGCAGCACGAACAACAGCGTGACCAGCGCAAAGGAAATCGCCGCCGGATAGATCATCGCCTCGGCGGCCTGCACATATCCAAAGGCGGCCAGCACCGGGCCGACAAAGCCCACGACGCCCAGACCACGCGCCATGATGCGGATCATCCGCAGGCCATAGCTGCCGGACTTTTCGTCAAGATCCTCGGACTGGCGCAGCGTGCGGCCCAACCGCATCAGCACCAGGCCACCCATCAGAAGGATCGGGAAGGACATGACGGCGGTCGTCGCGTCCGAATAGCCCTGTGCGTCCATCGCGGCGAGGCGCAGGATGTCCGCCCCGATCACCAGCCCCATCAGCAGCGCCAGGAACCGCCCCTCGGCACGGCGTTCGGGCGGTAATGGCACCACGGCTCCGTCGCCTTGGGTGCGCGGAAAGGCCTGCGCGCCCAGCCAAACAGCGGCGAACAGCACGAACCCGGCAAACGGCAGGGCGACGGCGATGAAAGTGCCGATTTCGCCCAACATGCCGCTGGACACCAGCGCAATCGACAGGGCGATCACCCCCAGCGTCGAAAGCAAAATGCCGCCCATCGATGCAAGCAGCGCCCAGAAATGCCGCCCCCGGACCGAAGCCCCGGTCTGCAGCCGCTCGGCAAAGCGGTCGATCCAGCCGCGGACATAGACCACCAGCGCCAGAGCTATGGCAATCAGGATTGCGATCAGCGGCAGATTGTCAAAGAGCCCGGCCCGCGCCTTGGGGTCGTCCCAGGCGCTGGTGGTTTCATCCCACAGCCGCAGCAGCGTGTCCGACAGACCAATGGCCGCTTCGGGCCAGTTCGCCGGGTTGATCGGCGAGGGCCAAAGCTGCAGCAATTCGTCGGCTTGGCGTTCGCGCAGGGTACGATCGATTTCGTCGATCAGCCCGTCGGCGCGGCGGTAGGCTTCTTCCGCCGCGATCCCGGGGGCCTGGACCTTGACCAACTGGTTGGACAGCTCTTCGCGACGTTTCGAGATATCTTCGCCTTCGACGGCACCGTCGACGGGGATCGGCCCCAAAGCCTCAAGCTGTTGACGGATCGTGGCAATCCGCGCCGAATTGGCACTTTGCGCCGACAGAAGGGCCGCGCGCCACTTGGCCAGTTGCAGGCGGATTTCTTCCATCCGCTCGGTCGATGTGCGGCGGTTGGTGATCTCGGCTTCGGCCTTTTCGGCCATGCCCTCCCAGATCACATAGTCCAGCGCCGCCTCGTCCGTTGCCGGATCGGCAATGGCGGTGTCCTGTGCCGCCAGCGGCGACACCGCCAGCGCTAGGATCAGACCCAGCCAGAGGGCAAGCTGCCTCATGCGTCTTCAAAGACTGCCGGGATCGCGGGGCCGGGGCGGTCCAGCCAGACCGGGACCGGCAGACCCTTTTCGCGCAGGAAGGTCGGGTTGTAGACCTTGGACTGGTAGCGGCTGCCGTAGTCGCACAGGATGGTAACGATGGTCTTGCCCGGCCCCATCTCGCGCGCCATGCGGATTGCGCCGGCGATGTTGATGCCGGTCGATCCGCCCATGCACAGGCCCTCGTCGGTCAAAAGGTCGAAGACGATCGGCAGCGCCTCGGCATCGGGAACGCGATAGCTGAAATCTGGGGTAAAGCCCTCAAGGTTGGCGGTGATCCGGCCTTGGCCGATGCCTTCGGTGATCGACGAACCCGGGGATTCCAGCTTGCCGCTGGTGTAGAACGCATGCAGCGCCGCACCTTCGGGATCGGCCAGACCGATCTTCACGCCTTTGGGTTGCAAGGCCATGCCCACGCCCGCAAGCGTCCCGCCCGATCCGACAGCGCAGATGAACCCGTCAACCTTCCCATCAGTCTGGTCCCAGATTTCCGGCCCGGTCGTTTCGATATGCGCCTGCCGGTTGGCGACGTTATCGAACTGGTTGGCCCAGATCGCGCCGTTGGGTTCGGTCTTGGCCAAGGCCTCGGCCAGACGGCCAGAATAGCGGACATAGTTGTTGGGGTTGCGGTAGGGGGCGGCCGGGACCTGCACCAGTTCGGCCCCCGCCAGCCGCAGCATGTCTTTCTTTTCCTGACTTTGGGTTTCCGGGATCACGATCACGGTGCGGAACCCCATGCTGGCCCCCACAAGCGCCAGACCGATGCCGGTATTGCCCGCCGTGCCTTCGACAATGGTGCCACCGGGCTTCAACAGGCCCTTCGCGATGGCGTCGCGGATGATGTAAAGGGCCGCGCGGTCCTTGACCGACTGGCCGGGGTTCATGAACTCGGCCTTGCCAAGGATGTTGCACCCCGTCAGCTCGCTGGCCTTTTTCAGCTTCAGAAGCGGCGTGTTGCCGATGGTGTCGGCCAGATCCTGATGGATGTGCATGGGATGGGTATCCTTCGTCGTTTCCCCAAGGTGTAGGGTCACGTCGCGGCAAACTCAAGCCGCGCCGACCGTTCCGGTGTCGCAAAGCCGACCCCAAAGCGATTGACCGCGCCCTGACCCGGTTCGAACACTGTCAGTTGATCAGCGTGGGCTTCATCGAATGGGTGACATTGGACGGCATCACGCCCAGACGGCGGGCCAGTTCGCTGTAGACATCGGCCATCGGCAACGGATCGGGAATCGTGCCGTCCGGGCGTTCGGGCTGGCGCATGTCCCACAGCCGGCAACTGTCGGGGCTGATCTCGTCGGCGACAATCAGGCGCATGAAATCGCCTTCCCATACCCGGCCAACCTCGATCTTGAAATCGGCCAGCCGGATGCCGACCCCCATCATGACGCCCGACAGGAAATCATTGACCCGCAGCGCAAGAGCGATGACATCGTCCAGATCCTGCTGGTTGGCCCAGCCGAAGGCGACGATGTGTTCTTCGGCCACCAGGGGCGAGTTCAGCTTGTCGTCCTTGAAGTAGTATTCGACAATCGGGCGCGGCAGTTGCGTGCCCTCGGGGATGCCAAGCCGCGCGGTCATCGGCCCGGCGGAAAAGTTGCGCACAACGATTTCCAGCGGGATGATCTCGGCCATGCGGACCAGTTGCTCGCGCATGTTGATGCGGCGGATGAAATGCGTCGGCACGCCGATCAGGTTCAGACCGGACATGAAGAATTCGGACAAACGGTTGTTCAGCACGCCCTTGCCTTCCAGCGTGGCGGGGGCGGCGACCGTGGGGGCGCTGTCGTCCTTGAAATACTGGATCAGGGTGCCGGGTTCCGGGCCTTCGTACAGGATCTTTGCCTTGCCTTCGTAGACCTTCTTGCGCCGTGCCATGCCTGCTCCGATCAAGGGGCCCGCCATCCTGCGGGACCCTTTGGGGGGTGTTCCCTTGGCCTATAGTCCAAGGGTCACGTTGTCGCAAGGCGCACAGGGGGCGCCAGAAGGTTTTGAAGGGGCTTGCGGCAAGGCAGCGTGATGGGCATATGTGGGGAAACGTCACTTTTCCCGGGGGAACCCATGACCACTTTCGACGATCGTGAGAACGCCTTCGAGGCCAAGTTTGCCCATGACAACGACATGCAGTTCCGCGCCGGGGCGCGGCGCAACAAGCTGGTCGGGCTTTGGGCGGCCGAGCTCATGGGCAAATCGGGCGACGACGCCGCCGAGTATGCGCGCGAAGTCATCGCCGCCGATTTCGAAGAAGCGGGCGACGAGGATGTGGTCCGGAAGGTCGTGGCCGATCTTGCAGGCCGCGCCAGCGCTGACGAGGTCCGCGCCAAGCTGGCCGAGATGCTGCCGGTCGCCAAAGCCCAGTTGATGAGCGAAGCCTGATCCTGGCCCGGTTGGGGGCCCGAAAGGAACCTGGCGGCCCCAATCAAGTTGAGGCCGACTTCAGGTTATTATGCGCAAAATGAATTTGTCTTGAGCCTGCGCGCGTGACACGAGCGGACAAGCCCTGCCGATCAAAGGATGACCCCGATGGCCGATGCCCTTTCCCACCTGCTTGCCACCCGCGATTGGCTGCTGGCCGATGGTGCCACGGGAACCAATCTTTTCAACATGGGACTGGAATCGGGCGAGCCGCCCGAGTTCTGGAACACCGACCGCCCCGACAACATCCGCCAGCTTTATCGCGGCTCGGTCGAAGCGGGGTCGGACATCTTTCTGACCAACACTTTCGGCGGCAATGCGGCCCGGTTGAAGCTGCACAATGCGCAATCCCGAGTGCGTGAGCTGAACCGTGTGGGCGCCGAATTGGGGCGTGAGATTGCCGACAAGGCCGGCCGCAAGGTTGTGGTAGCAGGGTCCGTCGGCCCGACCGGCGAGATCTTCGAGCCGATGGGCACCATGACCCATTCCCAAGCCGTTGAAATATTTCACGAACAGGCCGAAGGTCTGAAAGAAGGCGGCGCGGACGTCCTTTGGGTCGAAACCATCAGCGCCCCCGAAGAATACCGCGCAGCAGCCGAAGCGGCGGCGCTGGCCGGCATGCCATGGTGCGGCACGATGAGCTTTGACACCGCAGGCCGGACGATGATGGGCGTGACCTCGGCCGCGATGGCGGATCTGGTCGAAAAGCTGGCCAATCCGCCGCTGGCCTTCGGGGCGAATTGCGGGGTTGGGGCGTCCGACCTGATGCGGACGATCATGGGCTTTGCCTCGACCGGAACCGAACGCCCGATCATAGCCAAGGGCAACGCCGGCATCCCGAAATATCACGACGGTCATATTCATTACGACGGCACGCCAGAACTGATGGCCGAATATGCCGTCCTTGCGCGCGATGCGGGCGTGCGGATCATCGGCGGCTGCTGCGGCACCATGGCCGAACATCTGGCTGCGATGCGTGCGGCGCTGGAAACGCGGCCCAAGGGCCCGCGCCCGGCGCTCGAGGATATCGCGACCCGTCTGGGCGGGTTCTCATCGAACTCGGACGGGACCGGCGACACGTCTGGCGACCCCAAACGGGAACGGCGCGGGCGGCGCGGCTAGGCTTGGGGAGGGAGCGAAAATCCTTCGAATGAATTTTTGAATTTATTCGAAGAAATTTGGTCCCGGCCCGGCGGTTCAGAACAGCGTCAGTTGGTCGCCTGCCCGTGGCGGGGGCTTGAACAGGTCCGCCCGAAGCGTCGGCATCCCATCGGCAAGGCCCAGCCGTTTGCGCGCCAGATCGGCGCGGCGGTGGATCAAGTCGGCCCAAAGCCCCTGCCCCCGCATCCTGGTGCCGAAACTGGGGTCATAGTCGCGCCCGCCATGTAGTTCGCGGACCCGCCCCATGACCCTTGCGGCGCGGTCAGGAAAGGTGGTTTCCAGCCAGTGACGGAACAGCACCGCCACCTCTTGCGGCAGGCGCAGCGGGATCGAATTGGCAAAGCGCGCGCCTGCGTCGTGTCCGGCCTGCATCACAGCCTCAAGCTCGTGATCGGTCAGCGCCGGGATAAGGGGCGAGATCTGGATGCGCACCGGAATGCCAGCTTCCGACAGGGCACGGATGATCTGCAGCCGCCGCCGGGGAGACGGCGCGCGGGGTTCCATCTTGCGGGCAAGGCCTTCGTCCAGCGTGGTGACCGACACCGACACCGCGGCGAGCCCCAGCGCGGCCATGCCGGCGATCAGGTCGATGTCGCGTTCAATGGTGGTGCCGCGGGTGGTTATCCAGACCGGATGATGGAAATCCGACAGCACCTGCAGCACCTGCCGCATGATGCCGTGATCCCGCTCGACCGGCTGATAGGGGTCGGTGTTGGTGCCGATGGCGATGGTCTGCGCACGGTAGGCGGGGCGGCAAAGTTCGCCCGCCAGCACATCAGCAATGCCGGGGCGGGCAATCAGGCGAGTCTCAAAGTCCAGACCGGGCGACAGGTTCAGGAAAGCATGGCTGGGACGCGCGTAACAATAGACGCAACCATGCTCGCACCCCCGGTAGGGATTGATCGACCGGTCAAAGGGCAGATCGGGCGACCGGTTGTAGCTGATCGCCGAACGGGGCCGCTCCAGCCGCACCTCGGTGGCGACCAGCCGGTCTTCTTCGGGGATATCCCAGCCGTCGTCGAAGGCCTCGTGACCGGTTGCCTCGAACCGGCCCGCGCGGTTGGTGTCAGAGCCACGCGCCCGCAGGCGCTGGCCGGGAAGGATGCTGCCGCCTTCGGTCATTCGGCAAGTATGGAACATAAAGTGAACATTTGCCACAACTTTCCCAACCGCGACCGCTTTCTGTCGGGTTTCATCTGGTGTATGTCGCTTGTCAGACAGTGGCCGCGACGCTTTGCGACCATTCAGTCAGTGAATTCATTCTGCTGGAGCGCGTTCCATGGCCGACGAAGACGATATCATCCTTGCTGACCTGTCGGATGACGAACTTGTGCTGCAGATGCACGACGACCTTTACGACGGCCTGAAAGAAGAGATCGAGGAAGGCGTCAACGTCCTTCTGGGACGTGGTTGGACGCCCTATGATGTGCTGACCAAGGCTTTGGTCGCCGGCATGACCATCGTCGGTGCCGACTTCCGCGACGGCATCTTGTTCGTGCCCGAAGTGCTGCTGGCCGCCAATGCCATGAAGGCGGGGATGTTCATCCTCAAGCCGCTTCTGGCCGAAACCGGTGCGCCGCGCATGGGCAAGATGGTGATCGGCACCGTCAAGGGCGACATCCACGACATCGGCAAGAACCTTGTCGGCATGATGATGGAAGGCGCTGGCTTCGAGGTGCGCGACCTTGGCATCAACAACTCGGTCGAAAAGTATCTGGCGGCTTTGGAAGAAGAAAAACCCGATATCCTTGGCATGTCGGCGCTTCTGACCACCACCATGCCCTACATGAAGGTCGTGATCGACACGATGAAGGAAAAGGGCATGCGCGAGGACTATATCGTGCTGGTTGGCGGTGCGCCTCTGAACGAGGAATTCAGCAAAGCCATCGGTGCGGATGCCTATTGCCGCGATGCCGCCGTTGCGGTCGAAACCGCCAAGGCCTGGGTTGCCCGCAAGCACAACCAACTGAACGCTTGAAGGCGCACGGCGTCGTGATGCCGGGGGGGCTTGCATCAAGCCCCTCCAAAGCGCAAGTTGAAGGTCAGGGAGACAGACCATGCCCTTGACGCATTTCCTTGGATTGATCGTGCTGGTGGTGCTTGCTGCCGGTCTGACGCTTGGGATCGCGGTGTGGTCGGGCGTCCCGCTGGCGGCACTTGCCTTTGCAGCACTGTCGGCAAGCGCAATCCTGACCTGGACCCATGTCAGCCGCTAGGCCCCTGCCCCATGTCCGACCAGATATCCAATTTGTTAGATGACGCTACCCTTACCGAGACCGGCCTTGCCCCCAACCATGCAGGGCGCGTGCTGTTGATCGCGTGCGGCGCGCTGGCACATGAGATCCTGGCGCTGAAGGCGGCGAACGCCTGGACGCATCTGGACCTGCAATGCCTGCCCGCCAAGCTGCACCTTTGGCCGGACAGGATCATCCCCGCGGTTGAGGCGGCCGTTGAAGCGGCTCGGGGCAGCTATGACGACATCTTTGTCGTCTATGCCGATTGCGGCACCGGCGGGCTTCTCAAGGCGGCCTGCGACCGGCTGGGGGTCGCGATGGTTGAAGGCCCGCATTGCTATGCCTTCTTTGAGGGCAATGACACCTTCATCGCCCGCTCTGAGACTGAATTCACCGCCTTTTACCTGACCGATTTTCTGGTCCGGCAGTTCGATGCATTCGTCTGGAAGCCGATGGGTCTGGATCGGCACCCCGAGCTGCGCGACATGTATTTCGGCAATTACACCAAGCTGGTCTATCAGGCGCAGGTGAACGATCCTGCACTGGATGCCAAAGCCGAAGACTGCGCCCGGCGGCTGGGTCTGGCCTATGAGCGACGGTTCACCGGCTATGGCGATCTGGCGACCACGCTGACCCGCGTGGCCGCCAAGGGCTGATCAGAATTTCATGCCGACGCGCAGGGTCAAGGTGTTGAATTTCGCGTCAAAATAGTCGCCGGGATTGTTGTTCCAGTCTGATGTCACGTCACGGACAAGATATTCCGCACCGACAAAGAACCGGGGCGACACAAGATAGTCCACGCCGACACCGTAAAGGAACCCGTCTCCATCATTGCCGCCGCTGCCCGCGCCTTCCTGCCATTGGGTGACAGTCTTGCCGAGCGTGCCGTAGAACAGCATATTGTTCATCGCATACCCCGCCCGTGCCTTAAGGTCGATCATCGAGGTAAAGTTCCAGCCTGGAGCGCCTGTCGCTATTCCGATCTCGGCAGTGCTGTAAGCCAGTTCCGCGCCGAAGACCCAAGGTCCGGTCGCGAAGTTGTAGCCCAGCATCGCGCCAACGCCCGAGCCGTCAAGATCGAACGGATTGGGACCGGGATTGTAGTAAATCATCTCACCCTGGCCGGTGGTGTAAGTCAAACCGCCATAGGCCCCGGCCCATTGGCTGGCGTCCTGAGCCTGTACTGCCGCCGTTGTGAGGCAGACGGCGACGACGCTGGTGCAAAGAGATTTCATGTCCGCTCCGGTTCCGGAATTGCTATCGCGCCATTTGAAGCAGATTTCCGCCGCAAAAGAAACCCGCACGTCGGCTCTGCGCATCTTGCGCCCCTTCGGTGTGCCTTTTCGGCCATTCATGGCCGCGCGGTCGTCGGGTTAGCCCGTGAAATCGGTGATCACCGCCACGCCCGGTGCGGTCGGGCCGTCGAAGGCGCGCAACTCGTCGGTGGCTTGGGACAGCGTGACGGTGCGGGCGACGATGGGGCTGACGTCGATGCGCCCGGTCTCGATCAGCGACAGCAGCGTCGGATAGCGCCAGGCGGGCATGCCCCTTGTGCCGAAGACCGACAGTTGCCGCATGTAAAGCGCGTTCATGTCGATCTGCATGCTGGCGGTATGGCCGACCGGCAGGCCGACCTGCACATGGCGGCCAAGGGGCCGGAGGCAGCGCAGCGAATTGTTCGCGGTGGCCTCGATCCCCAGCGCTTCGACGCTGACATGGGCGCCGCCTTGGGTCAGTTCAACAATCCTTGCGGCGACATCGCCGTCACGCGCATCCAGCGCTGCCTCGGCCCCCAGAGACAGGGCGTGGGCCAGCTTTTCGGGCACCACGTCGACCACGATCACCCGCGCGCCAAGCGCCTTGCCGATCAATAGCAGCGACAGCCCGACCCCGCCGGTGCCATGCACGGCCAGCCATTCACCCGCCTGCAGCGCGGCGCGGCCCGTAAGGGCGTGAAACGCGGTTGTGACCCGGCAACCAAGACCGGCGGCCAGCGCAGGCGACAGGCTTTCGGGCAGCCGCGTCAGGTTGTGGGCATGCGGGACAGAGACATATTCAGCATAGGCCCCGCGGTCGCCAAACCCCGGCACCCTTTGGCTGCGGCAGGTGGTGGTCTGGCCGGACCGGCATTCCGGGCAATCACCACAGGCCAGGATGAAGGGGGCAATCACCCGGTCTCCCTTGCGCCATTTGGCCAGAGGGCCAGCCTCGACCACCTCGCCGCAGTATTCGTGGCCGGGAATGTCGCCGAGTTTGACTTTGGGGTGCTCGCCCACCCAGCCATGCCAGTCGCTGCGGCAGATGCCACAGGCAAGAGTTTTCAGGACAACGCCATCAGCTTCGCAAACCGGATCGGCGACGGTCTCAAGCGACAGCGGTTCACGGTAGGCTTTCAGGACGGCGGCGCGCATGGGTCAGGGTCTTTCGCGGTAATGGTTCAGACAGAAGACGCGGATCGCCGAGGCAAGGCCCTCCTCTCCGCGACGGTTCGCGTCAATTTCGGCTGCCAGTGCGTTGAGGGGGGTTTGGCTTTCGTCAGCGATGGTGCGGAAAGCGTCCCAGAACTCCGGCTCCAGCGACACGCTGGTCCGGTGGCCGTGCAGCGTAAGCGAGTGTTTGGCGGGGCGGGTGGTCATGGGGCAATCGTAGCGCAACGGGTGGCGTTGTCACCGGAGTTTTCGAAAACTCCGGCTCGGACCCTTCGAAGGGTCCGGTGCGATTTCTTCGAAGAAATCGCTTCAGATGATCCGGCGGATCGGTTCTCGATTGCAGAAGATCACGAACTGTCCGGCATTCTCGACAACAGGAAAACCGCGGCGCTTCATCTCGTCCAAAAATGGCTCTCGACCGACAAAGCGTTCCACGTCAGGCACTTTTCGGCGAATGACCCCACCTTCCCGCGCCGCCTGCGACGAGAACAAGTGAGAGATCCAAAGATCGGACGACAAGAATTCCGGCATGGCTGACATTCGGTGCACCTCCGGCGCCAGACTGCCAAACCACAGTTAACCCAAGGTTAATCCAAAGTTAGTCCAGTTCCCGCCGATGCGCCTCATGCGCGCGGGCGGCTTTTTCGGCCAAGGCCTCATCCAGCTTTCGCTGGGCCTTGCTGCGCCCGAATTTGGCGGCGTTCGCGTCGGCGGTCACGCGGGCGGCCTTGCGGGCCGCCTGCTTTTTTGCGCGGGCAAGGTTGACGATCTCGGCCATCCTCAGCCTTTGGGGCCAACCATGTCCTCGGGCCGCACGATCCTGTCAAAGGTTTCGCCGTCGACAAAGCCCAAAGCAATCGCCTCTTCGCGCAGGGTTGTGCCGTTCTTGTGGGCGGTCTTGGCGACCTTGGTCGCGGCGTCATAGCCGATGGTGGGGGCTAGCGCCGTCACCAGCATTAACGACTCCTTCATCAGCTTTTCGATCCGGGGAATATTCGCCTGCGTACCGACCACCATGTTATCGGTAAAGCTGGAGGCGGCATCGCCCAAGAGCTGGATCGATTGCAGCACGTTGTAGGACATCATAGGGTTGTAGACGTTCAGCTCGAAATGCCCTTGCGATCCGGCAAAACCTACCGCCGCGTCGTTGCCCATCACATGCGCGCAGACCATGGTCAGCGCCTCGGCCTGGGTCGGATTGACCTTGCCGGGCATGATCGACGACCCGGGTTCGTTTTCCGGCAAGATCAGCTCGCCCAGACCCGAGCGGGGGCCGGACCCAAGAAGCCGCAGGTCGCTGGCGATCTTGTATAGGCTGACCGCCACCGTCTTCAGCGCGCCCGAGAACATGACCATGGCATCATGGGCGGCCAGAGCCTCGAACTTGTTCGGGGCGGTGACAAAGGGCAGATCGGTGATCGCAGCGATCTCGGCTGCGACGCGCTTGTCAAAGCCGACGCGTGTGTTCAGGCCGGTGCCGACGGCGGTGCCGCCTTGCGCCAGCTCGTAGATATCGGGCAGGCAGGATTTAACCCGGGCGATGCCTTTGTCGACCTGAGTGGCATAGCCCGAAAACTCCTGCCCCAGCGTCAGGGGCGTCGCGTCCTGGGTATGGGTGCGGCCGATCTTGATGATGTCCTTGAATTCATGGGACTTCGCCCACAAAGCCGCTGCCAGCTTTTCCAGCCCCGGCAACAGCACGTCGCGGGTGTGCATGCCGATGGCGACGTGCATCGCGGTCGGGAACGTGTCGTTTGACGACTGGCCCATGTTCACATGGTCATTCGGATGCACGGGCTTTTTCGAGCCCATCACGCCCCCCAACGCCTGAATCGCGCGGTTGGAGATCACTTCGTTGGCGTTCATGTTCGACTGGGTGCCGGACCCGGTCTGCCAGACCACCAGCGGAAAGTTGTCGTCGAAGCGACCTGCAATCACCTCACCCGCCGCCGCCACGATGGCATTGCCAAGGCTCGCCTCAAGATCGCCCTGCGCCATGTTCACCCGGGCGCAGGCCTGTTTGATCACACCCAGCGCGCGGATGATCGGGACTGGCTGACGTTCCCAGCCAATGGGAAAGTTGATGATCGACCGCTGGGTCTGCGCGCCCCAATACTTGTCGGAAGGAACCTCCAACGGGCCGAAGCTGTCGGTTTCGGTGCGGGTCGCGGTCATGGGGGCCTCCTGAATCTGATGCCGCCCGTTTAGCGCTGCGATGCCGCGAAATCAATCGGCATACCATCGCATACCGTCAGATTCGGTAAAACCGATACACACGGGCGGGGGGCAGGTTCAGCCAGACCTTGCGACCGGGTTCGACCCGCAGGCCAAGCTGGTCAAGGATCCGGGCCGGGACCGGCGAGGTCGGGCCGTAAGTGAACTGAACATAGGGCGCGCCCGGCGCGAGAATACGGAATGCGGCATCAAGGATCGCGGCCGCGACCGGCACGGGCATCGACAGCAGTGGCAGGCCCGAAATCACGGCACCGACACCGGGTTGCACCATGTCATGCGCATGGTCCGCACCAGCATGATGCACCGTGACGCCTGCGAAATCCTGCCGGAGATGATCGATGAAATGTGCATCAAGTTCGAACAGGGTCAGATCGGCGGGGGCAACCCCGGCGGCAAGGATCGCGCGGGTCAACTGGCCGGTGCCGGGGCCGAATTCGACCACGCGGCCGGTCTGGGGACCCAACCCCTCGGCCATGGCGCGGGCAAGAAAGCGTGACGAGGGCGAAATGGCCGACACTTGCCGCGGGTTTTGCAGCAGGCGGCGCGCAAACAGAGCAAGTTCACTCATCCGTCAGTGCTTGCGGAACTTGTCAAGCGACACGACTTCGGCGTCACGGCGGACAGGTTCTTCCTCGACCTCGATGTCAAGGTCGTCGGCGTCTTCCTCTTCGTCGTCCTCCTCGGATGACTGGGTTTCAAACCGCAGCCCGAATTCCACCGACGGGTCGACAAAGGTGCGCACGGCATCAAAGGGGATCAGCATCGGTTCGGGATTGTTGCCGAAATTCAGCGTGATGCCAAAGCCATCGTCATCCACCGTCAGGTTTTCAAACCAGGTCTGGATGACCACGGTCATCTCTTCCGGGTAACGTTCGCGCAGCCAGTCGGCCAGCTCGACCCCGGGATAGGTGGTGTCGAACGTGATGAAGAAGTGATGCGCTCCGGGAAGGCCATTCTTGGCCACATCGGCCAGAACGGTCTGGATCAGCCCGCGCATGGCCCGATGCATGAGGATGCCATAGTCGATTGAACGCGCCATCCAAAGCCCTTTCCCGAATGGCCCCACCATAGGGGATTTAGCTGCCAATGGAAGAGGTGGCGGGCGGAAAAAACCGCCCCCCCGGCTACCAGAGCGTGGCCAGCGCCGACCCGAACGCCGCAAGCGCCAGCACCAGCGGCAACGGCCAACGCCAGCGCAAAAGGGCGGCTGCGGCGAGGATGGCAATCGCCGCGCTGGGGATGCGCAGCGTGGCAAGGTCCGGCAGGGCCAGCGTCAACGGCCCCCAGGACAGGCTGAATACAGTGGAAAACAGCACATGCAGCGCGAACCACAGCGACAGGTTGGCGATGACGCCGACCACCGCTGCGGTGATCGCGGCAAGGGCTCCGGACAGGCGCGGCATATGGGTCAGCCGGTCGATGAAGGGGGCACCGGTGAAGATGAACAGAAACGACGGGATGAAGGTCATCCACACCGCCACCGCCGCCCCGGCAAGACCGAAAACCCAGCCCCCAACCTGATGCGCGGCCATGTAACCGACGAATTCATTGACCAGAATCAATGGCCCCGGCGTAGTTTCAGCCAGCCCAAGCCCGTCCATCATCTGCGGCAGGGTCAGCCAGCCTTTGTCCTCGACCACGTCCTGCGCCATCCAGGCAAGGACCGCATAGGCACCGCCAAAGGTCAGGACGGCAAGCTTCGAGAAGAAGACCCCGATCTCGGCCAGCCGCCCGGGGGCTGCAAGGATCAGCAGGCCAAGCGGCACCAGCCAGATTGTCAGCCAGACCGCCGCCGCCCGCAACGATCGACCCAAAGCTGCGGGGGGGGCGGGAGCAACGATGCTAGAGGCAGGCGTGCGCAGATACCCCCAGATGCCTGCGGCAAGGATGATCCCCGGGAACGGGACCTTGAACAGGAACAGCCCGACGAAGGCCACTGCGGCAATCGCGTAAGCCTCACGCGATTTCAGCGCGCGTTTTGACAGGCGGATCAGCGCCTCGATCACCACGGCGATGACGGCGGCCTGAATGCCGGTGAACAGGGCGGCGATGACTGGCACCTGACCGTAGGCCGCGTAAAGGACGCTTAGCCCAAGCACGATCAGCGCGCCGGGAATCACGAACAGCCCCCCCGCGATCAGGCCACCGCGCACCCCATGCAGCCGCCAGCCGATCCATGTGGCGAGCTGCATTGCCTCGGGTCCGGGCAGCAGCATGCAGAACGACAGGGCGCGCAGATAGTCGGGCTCACTGACCCATTTCTTTTCGTCCAGAATCATCCGGTGCATCAGCGCGATCTGCGCGGCGGGACCGCCAAAGGACAAAAGGCCGACCTTGGCAAAGGTCCGGGTCAGGTCGGCAAGGGTTGGTTCTTCGGTCATGCGCTGCGTCCTGCGGGCCAGTCGTGGCCTTCGTCATGCCCGTCGCGCGCCCAGCGATACAAGGCGTCATACAGCGCCATTCCTGCCTCCAACTGTGCCAGATCATCGCGATACATCCGTGACAAGCCGACCGACAGCGCCAAAAGCCCAGCTGCTTGCGGTGCAAGGTCGTGAAGGTCGGTATCGGCTCCGCGGATCACCAGCGCCATGCGGTCCAGAGCTTCAGTGTGCAGGTCGAAATCATCCAGAATCGCGTCAAAGCTGCACCGGTCGCCCCGGTGGCTGAAGGTCACGCCCTCGATGTCGAAGGGCACGGCGTCAAAGCGGTCGGCGACCGCTGCTACCTCGGCCGGGGCGACGAACAGGAACCGCGCGGCAGGGTCGATAAAGCGGCGGATCAGCCACGGGCAGGCGATGCGGTCGATCTTGGGCCGGTGCCGGGTGACCCAGGGGGTGCCGGGTGCGGGCAGGACGGTCAGCGGCACCATCGGCAGACCGGCGGCCTGCCAGCCAAGCGAGCCACCCTCCAGCACCTCGGCCTGCCAGCCAAACGTGCGCAGCATTGCGGCGGCACCTTCGGACAGTTTCAGGCCCTTGGCGCAGACCACGATGGCGCGACCGGGGGCATCGGTCAGGCTGGCGATATCCCGGTGGGAGACCAGACGCGAGGTCGGGACAAGACGGGGAAGTGTTGCAATATCCTCGGGGATACGGACATCAAAGACGGTGGGCGCATCGGGGGTGCCGATCAGGCGAAAGGCCTGGACGGAGGTGATCTGGCCAAATTGGGGCATGAGGTGCATCCTTGCGTGAAAGGTCAGGGATGCGACACTTGGGCCGAAGCCTCACGGGGCGGACGCGGACCCCATGGGCGGCTGGATAGGGGTTGCGATGGGCGTGGTCAAGGGTTCGTTCGCAGCCGGCGTTACAGGCACGGCGGCCTATCCGACCGGCGTGAGCAACTCGCGCAGAAGCTTCAGCCGCAGCGTCTCGGCATAGTCCTGCAGGCCCCGGGCCGACATGACAAAGCCACCGGGAGTGATGATCCACTTGGCATAGTAGCTGGTGATCGGAAAAGCCTGCCCCGGTTCTTCGATGGCGATGGCGTTGATGATCGCCCCGGCGTCAACCGCCTCACTCCGGGCCTTGGCATCGGAAAAACCGGCGTTTTCCTGCCCGTCACCAGACACGTCGATCACCCGGCGATGGCAATCGGGGACGGCGGCAAACTGGGCCAGCGCAAAGCGCAGCCCTTCGCCGACCGCGGTATCCGACCCGGTAAAGGCACGCGGTACATCGCCGGCCCGGGCGGCAAACCGGGCGACATCGCCCTCGTCCAGCATCCGCTGCCAGGGCAGGACCAGCGCCTGCTCGGACGTGCCGGACCACTGAATGACGGCAAGCGCGACCTGATCCTGGGTCAGCGCATAGACGATGTCGGGGTCTGAAAGGGCAGCGGCCAACCCCTCGGTCTGCAGCCGGTAGTCACCGCCGTCGATGGAACCCGAGACATCGATGGCCAACAGAAGAGCCGTCTCGCAGGCAGCGGCCGGGTTGGCCAGCGCGCAGAGGGTCAGGATTGCCATGCAGCGAGTCATGCCTGAGACTGGGCCAAGACCCACAGCCTGGCAAGCAACAAGGCTGTCGGTCGAGACCGCTGGCAACCGGGATGGGGTTGTCGGGGCGCAAAGCCGGGCCGCCTTGGCCCGCCGCTTGACACAAGCGGCGCATCGGGCGCGGAATGAACGCAATGGGGGTGCCGCATGGATACAGCGATTCTTCAGCACTTTGGGCTGGCACCGGCGGACAAGCTGGGGTCGGGCTGGGAAAGCCGCATCTATGCCCTGGGGACAAGCCGGATTCTGCGCATCCCTAACCCCGATCCGGGGGCCGAAGTGGTCCTGCGGGCGCAGGCGGATTTCACCGCAGGCCTGCCCCCGATGCCATTTGCCCTGCCCGTGGTGCGGGACATCGGCTATTATGAGGGCACCCTTTACTCCATCGAGGACCGGATTCCCGGCCGCTCGATGGCCGAGATTCTGCCGGAGCTGGACGGTGAGCGGCGCAGAACGGCGCTGGCGGCCTACCTTGCGGTGGCCGAAGCGATGGTCGCCATGCGGACCGAAGGGGACTATGGCGACCTTCTGCTGGCCCAACCGCTGAAGCGCGCCCATTGGGGGGAATATCTGGCAGCGCGGTTGCAGGGCTTTGCCGACAATGCAGCTTTGGCCTCTGACATCCCCGATCTGGAGGCAATTGTCGGGCGGCTGACAGCGCGGCTTCTGGCGCTGCCGGACCCCGAAAAATGCGTGGTTCACGGCGATATCTGGCCACCGAATGTGATGATGGATGACGACCTGCGGGTCACCGGCCTGATCGACTTCAGCTTCACGACCCGGGTAGGCGACAGCGTGATGGATCTGGCCGGCGCGGTGTATTTCCTGCAGATCGCCAATCCGCACGGCCCCGAGGACAATGCCTTTCTGATGGATCTGATCGAGGCAAGGCATGGGCCTGCCGTGCGCGACCGCTTTGGGCTTTATGCCGTCTGGTTCGCCTTCAGCTTTGCCTTCAACCCAGAAATGACCGTGGTCTATGCTTGGTGCCTTGACCTGATCCGGCAGTTCGGACTCGACTCGGCAGCGTGAAGATTGCCGGAGCCTTGGGGCGACAGGGTTGTAAGTGCCGGATTCTGTTGCCAGGCTCCGGCGGGCCCCGCCTTACGGGGCTAACCGCAAGGACTTAGTTTTGATATTGCGAGCCGCTTACGCGGCCAGCGCCATCGGAGCACGGTTGTCATTGGCAACTGTGATCTTGGACCGATAACGGTGGTACCTCACCGAGCAAAAGCTGGCCTCTTTGGTCGTTCGTCGATCCTATTTCGACCCCTTGCCCCCGCAATGAACGGGAAGTTTGGTGGAGTCGCCGGGTACCGCCCCCGGGTCCGAGCCGATTATTACAGGTGCGTTTATCACCATAGTCGAGGTTGCCCCCGACAGCTCTAATATAGGGGTGGGATGCGGGCGGTGCAAGGGTGCCAACTGCCGAAGATGCCTGCATCGTGCGGCATCCTCTGGGTTGGCCGATGGGTTCGGGCGACAGCGCCGCCCGAACCGCTTGATCAGAGAACTTCGCTGACCTTGATGGCGCGGCCTTCGGCGACCGATTTCAGCGCCGCTTCGGCCAAAGCCAGCGCCATCAGCCCGTCATGGGTGGTGGTGGGCAAGGCGGTGCCGCCATTCACCGCCGCCACAAAGGCAGCGATTTCATTGGCATAGGCGGCGATGTAGCGGGTCATGAAGAAGTTCAGCAAGGGTGCGGCATGGAACCCCTTGGCATCGGCCACTACGACCCGGCTGGTCCCGTGATTTTCGGCCTGAACCATCGCTTTCGAGCCCAGAACCTCGATCCGCTGATCGTAACCATAAGTGGCGCGGCGGGTGTTGGTGATGATCGCCTGCTTGCCGCTGGCGGTACGCAGGATGACGTTGGCGCTGTCAAAATCGCCCAATTCGCCGATGGTCTTGTCGGTCAGCACCGAGGCCGAGGCGAAGACGCTGTCCACCTCTTCGCCCAACAACCAGCGAGCCATGTCGAAATCATGGATCGTCATGTCGCGGAAAATCCCGCCCGAGCGGGTAATGTAGTCGGCCGGAGGGGCGCCGGGATCGCGGCTGGTGATGGTGACCATTTCCACATCGCCGATGGTGCCCGCGTCAATCGCGGCCTTGACCGCCATGAAATCGGGGTCAAAGCGGCGGTTGAAGCCGACCATGACCTTACCCTTGTTGGCCGAAACCGTCGCAAGGCAGGCCTTGACCCGGGCCAGCGACAGATCGACCGGCTTTTCGCAGAACACCGCCTTGCCGGCCGCGGTAAAGCGTTCGATCAGGTCGGCGTGGGTGTCGGTCGGCGTGCAGATCACCACGGCATCGACATCGGCCGAGGCCAGGATCGTTTCGATGCTGCGGATGTCGCAGCCATAGGCCGCCTGCACCGCTTCGGCGGCCTTTGCCACCGGATCGGCGATGGCTGTCAGCTTGGCACCGGGGGTGCCGGCCACGGCACGGGCATGGACCTGACCGATACGGCCGGCCCCAAGGATGGCAAAACGAAGTGTCACGGGTGGTTTCCTTCTTGATTTAAGTGCAGCGATTTCAGGCGGCGCCTTCGAATTCGGCACCGGTCTTTGCGCCGGTGATATAGGACACCACGTCCTGCCCGTCAGTATCTTCTTTCGCCAGATTAGCCACGATCCGACCACGGCGGAACACGACGATGCGGTCCACGAGATCAAACACCTGCCGCATGTTGTGGCTGATCAGGATCAGGGGTTCGCCCGCCTCTTTCAGGGTCCGGATGATGTTTTCCACCTGCGCGGTTTCCTGCACGCCCAACGCTGCAGTCGGTTCGTCCATGATCACCAGCTTGGACTTGAAGGCCGCCGTGCGGGCAATCGCCACGCATTGGCGCTGCCCGCCCGACATGTTGCGGATGGTGTTCGACAGGTTCGGGATCTTGACCCCGGTCTTGACCAGCGCCGCCATCGTCGCCTCACGCATGGCGCGGCGGTCAAGGATCGAAAACGGCCCAAGATTCCAGCGGATCTTCTCGCGCCCCAGAAACAGATTGGACGGCACGTCCAGATCGTCGGCCAGCGCCAGCGTCTGGAACACGGCCTCGATACCGGCCTCACGCGCCGCAATCGGGCTGTTGAAGAAATGCGCGTTTCCGTCAAAGATGATCTCGCCACGCGTTGGCTGTTCGACGCCGGTGATCTGGCGCACGAAGGTCGATTTGCCCGCCCCGTTGTCACCCATGATCGCGACATGTTCGGCGCGTTTGAGGGTAAAGCTGGCGTCGGTCAGCGCATGAACCCCGCCGTAATGTTTGGTCAGGCCCCGCGTTTCAAGGATGAAATCGCTCACTATCCGCGCCCCCGCTTGCTTTGCCGCCATTGGTCCATGACCACGGCCCCGACGATGATCGCGCCTTTCACCATCTCCTGGTAATAGGCGTCCAGCTGGATCGAGGTGAAGCCCGAGATGATCACCGAAAAGATCAGCGCCCCGAGCACGGTCCCGATGATCGACCCGCGCCCGCCCGTCAGGCTGACCCCGCCGATGACGGCCATGGCGATGGCGTCCAGTTCGAGCATCACTCCCATGCCCGCCTGGGCGGTCAGGGTTTTCGAGGTCAGCAGGATCGCCGCCACCCCGGCCAACAGGCCCGCGATGGTGTAGACCAGAACCTTGTGCCGGGCGATGTTGATCCCCGACATCCGCGCCGCAGCCTCGTTCGATCCGATGGCATAACAGCGCTTGCCGTAGAGGGTATAGGTCATGATCAGGTGGAACAGGATCGCGAGCAGAAAGAACACCAGCGCCGGGTTCTGCCCGGACCACGACAAGACACCGAAGGTCATGCCGCCCATCATGTCGCCGTTCGACAGACTGGCGTAGGTTTCGGTCGGAAAGGAAATCGGATTGCCGTTCGACCACCACTTGGCCACACCGCGCGCCGAAACCATCATCCCCAGCGTGGCGATAAAGGGTGGAATTCGGGTGTAGGCGACCAAAAGCCCGTTGACGCAGCCAGCGATCAGCCCGCAGGTCAGGCCCACAAGGATCGGCACCAGCACCCAAAGGTCCATGAACCCCTCGCCAAAGATTGCCTTGGGGTTGGGGTTGCCGTTCACGGTCGCGGTCTGGGCAAAGCTCATCGCGATCATCGCGGTGGCGCCGACAATCGACCCCGACGACAGGTCGATCCCGCCGAGGATGATCACTTGCGTCACGCCGATGGCGATGATGCCGGTGATCGCGACCTGCAGCAGGATGATGTTGATCCGCTGTTCGTTGAACAGGGTGTCAAGGTTGTCGCGGGTGTTGAACAGAAAGCTTTTGCCCTGCTGGAAGGGCAGGTCATTCCAAAGCCAGCCAAAGTTGTAGCGGTTCAAAAGCTCGAAAACCACGGTGATCGCAATCAGAGCGACAAGAATGTTCAACTCAGGCGGTAAAGCCCGCTTCTTCGAATCATAGGTCAGTCCACCGACCCCGTGCTGTGCAGTCCCGCTGGCCATCTGTCGCGCCCCCCTTGTCATGACGGAAAGGGGCGGTTGCCCGCCCCTTCCGTTGCCTCATCTGCGCCGCAGATCAGTTCTTCGCCATATAGTCGGCCAGGTTCGCCGGGGTTACCAGCTCGAAAGCCACCCAGACGGTCTGGTCAACAGCTTCGCCAGCTGCCAGCTTGGTTGCGGCGTCCAGCGCCCCACCACCCTGTGCAGCCGCGTTTTGGAACACGGTCACGTCCAGATCGCCCGCCTGCATCGCAGCCAGCGCGTCTTGGGTAGCGTCGACGCCGCCGACCTGAACAGTCGCCATGTCGATGCCTGCTGCTTTCATCGCCTGAATGGCACCGATCGCCATTTCGTCGTTGTTGGCGATGACGCCATCAAACGCGGCACCGGTCGACAGCCAGTTGGTCATGAGGTTTTGCGCCTGATCGCGGCTCCAGTTGGCGGTCTGCTGGTCGATCACGTTGACCTTGACGGCGCACTTGCCGGCTTCGATCACGTCATAGATGTCCTGGGTGCGCTGAACGGCGGCCTGGTTCGACAGTTCGCCCTGCAGGACATAAACGTTGACTTCGGTCTTGCCTTCGGCCGCCCAGTTGTCGCACAGCGCGATGGTTTCCAGGGTGCCCGAATCGACTTCGTTCGACGCGACAAAAGCCTGGTTGTCGGGCAGCGTGTCCAGGTTGATCGGCTGGCGGTTCACATAGACCAGCGGCACGCCTGCTGCAGCAGCGACGTCCGACATGGCTTGCGTGGCCGAGGTATCGACCGGGTTGACGATGATCGCCGACACTCCCGATGCGATGAAGTTGTTGATCTGGTCCAACTGCTTGGCCACGTCGTTCTGCGCGTCCTCGATCTGCACGGACAGGCCAGCGGCATCGGCCTGGGTCTGGATGCCGTTGCGCAGAACGGTCAGAAAGTTGTCGTCAAACAGCGCCATCGAAACGCCGATGCCATCGGCCATTGCAGTCGTCGACATCAAAGCGCCGAAACCGGCGGCAATAAGGGTCTTCTTCATGGTCTCTCTCCCTTGGTGGATGTCCGGCACATCCGTGATTTCGCCGGAGGGGCCGCCGCAACGTGGCGGGCCCCGGTTTTCAAGCGCGCGTCAGGCCGACTTGCGGGCCAGTTCGTCACGGATGAATTGGATTGATGTGGTCAGGTCGGCCTGCAGGTGCTGACTTGCATGCACTTGCGGCGCAAAGGCCTCAAAGCTGACCGGCCCGGCCCAACCCAGCGCCTGCAGCGCCGCGATCTGGTCGATGTTGCCCAGCCGGTCGGCCGCGTTCACCAAGAAGCGGTGCGCGTCGGTCATCTGTCCCAAGGTCACGGTCTGATCGACCACGCCCGAGATGTGGACGATGCCGGTATAGGCCGGGAAAAGGTCGCCGCCATGCGCCAGAGCATGATGGAACGTGTCGTGGACCAGCTTGAAGCGGCCCTTGCCGCCAACGCCTTCGATGCCTTCGACTGCTTCAGCCTTGTAGCGGAGCGCGCAAATCTCAAAGCCCAGGGGTTCGACCATGCCGATCAGGTCGTGGTCTTCCAGCATCGGCTTCAGCGCCTTCAGCGCCACGCGCAGGGCCGCCTGCCGTTCGCCGTTGCCCATGCCTTGATTGTCATTGCGCGGGATCAGGCTGACCGCTTCGGCCCCGGCGGCGCGGGCGATCTGCATCAGGGCCAGCGCCTCAGCGGCCTTGGTGTCGGACCAGTCATTGAAGCGCTTGACCTCAGCTACTGCCAACAGCCGCAGGCCTTTGGATTTGGCCATGGCACCTGCCGTCGCCGGGTCGATGCCGTCAAAAAGGGGTTGGGCCAGGTCATTGCGCACCTCGACCCCGATGCAGCCAAGCTCGGCGGCAAGGTCCAGAAGGGCTGCAAAGCTTATCCGGGCGACCGTCATGTGGTTTAGTGCGAAAGCTGTCATCGCCCGGTGCCCTTACCTGCTTAATCCCGGGCAGACCCTGAAGCGCCATGTCCGGCAGGTCAATTCGTCGTAGCAGCCTTTACATCAGGAATGATGCAATTAGGGTATCAGTGTGATGTGAATAACATCAAACCGATTCAGGCAGATACAGATCAGGCGGCAGGAAATGCTGGCCCTGCACCGGGGCGATACCCTCGCGAACAGACGCCGCTGCAAGGGTGATCAGGTCGCTGCACAGCCGACCCAGCGGGGTGGCAATCGCCATGCCGACATGGCGAGAGGCCAGCGCCGCGCGGCTTTCCGGGGTCAGTTCGTTGACGATCAGCGTCACCTCACCGGGCTTGCGCACCTCGACCAAGGCGGCAATTGCGCCCTCCATCCCACCACCCGCACAATAGATGCCGCGCAGGTCCGGGTGGCGGTTCAAAAGGTCCAGCGTCGCCTCATAGGTCAGTTGCCGGGTCTCCAGGTTGACCAAAGTATCCAGAACCGAAAACTGCGGCGCATATTCGCGGAAATAGCTGCGAAACCCGGTTTCGCGCAGTTCGTGCCCGTGCCAACGGTAGCCGCCGACAAAGACCGCGATCTTGCCGGCCTGATGGCTGGAGACCGCGATCATGTGCGCCGCGATCCGGCCGATTTTCATATTGTTCAGGCCCAGATAGTTCTGCCGCACCCCTTGGGCAAAGTCGTTCAGCAGCGCAAAACAAGGAATGCCCCTTGCGTTCAGACGTACGACCGCTTCGGTCACTTCGGGATGGGTCACCGCCGTGGCCGCCACCGCATCCACCCGGTCGGCCATGCCGTCCATCAGGCCCGCGAAATCGGCCGGGGTCTGGGACGAGGCGAACTCGATCACAACCGACGCGCGCAGGCCGACGGCCTGGGTCACCGCCCGTTCAAGTTCGGATTTGAAGGTCTGGTAAAACGCCTGCTTTTCCTTGTGCAAGACCACCCCAAGCCGCAGGCGCGGCAAGTCGGTCTGCACCCTTTGGCCGATCAGCGGGGCCGCGTGATAGCCGACCAGTCGGGCGGCCTCATACACCCTTCGCGCGGTATCCTCGCGCACCTTTTCCCGGGCATTCAGCACCCGGTCCACGGTTGCGGTGGAAAGGCCTGCCTCGCGGGCAACGTCGACAATGGTGGGGCGGCCGGCCATGATAAATCCTGACGATATTCCATCAGACACTATGGCAGAGTGATGGCTTCTGATGCAACATGCAAGACGCGCTCTTGGCGATTCCGCCTTTGTCCGTCTATTCGACACAGGGCGTCCGGCGAAGGACAGCAGCGGAGTGGTGCCATGGGCAAGCGGGATTACAGTCTTTTTGGGGCTGATGCGAAACAGGCAGTAGAAAGTGGGCTTACTGCGGCCGAGTGGTATCATTCGGATCTGCCGCGCAAGACCATGAAGGACCTCATGGCGCGCGGCGACAGTCCGGCGATCCGCGATACGCTGCTTTTGTATGGGCTGATGATCGCGTTTGCCGCCACTGGAACTGCTTTGTGGCCAACCTGGTGGTCCGTGCCGTTCTGGCTGGCTTACGGGGTGCTATACGGCAGTGCGTCGGACTCACGCTGGCATGAATGCAGCCACGGCACCGCTTTTCGCACGCCCTGGATGAATAACGCGGTCTACGAGATCGCGTCCTTCATGATCATGCGCAACTCGGCCACCTGGTGCTGGAGCCACGCGCGCCATCATTCGGAAACCTATATCGTCGGCCGCGACCCCGAGATTGCGGTGATGCGTCCGCCCGAGATGACAAAGCTGATGCTGAATTTCTTCGGCATCATCGACGTCATCCGGTTCTTTCCGACCCTGATCCAAAACGCGCTGGCGGGTCCGACTGCGGCCGAGAGGACCTTTGTGCCGCAAAGCGAATGGGCCAAGGTCCGGCGCGTGGCGCAGGTTCATCTGGCGATCTATGCTGCCACGCTGGTCTTGGCCGTATGGGCCGGGTCGATCCTGCCGCTGATGGTGATCGGCTTGCCGCGGATTTACGGGGCTTGGCACCATGTCATGACCGGCCTTTTGCAGCATGGCGGTCTGGCGGACAACGTCATCGACCACCGGCTGAACAGCCGCACCGTCCTTATGAACCCGGTCAGCCGTTTCATCTACTGGAACATGAATTACCATGTCGAACACCACATGTTCCCGATGGTGCCTTATCACGCCCTGCCACGTCTGCACGAAGCGATCAAGGCCGACCTGCCCGCCCCCAACCGGTCCATCGCCGAGGCATTCCGCGAGATGTGGCCCGCGCTGAGGCGCCAGCTGACCTATGAGGATTATTTTGTGAAACGCGACCTGCCCGCGACGGCCAAGCCGTACCGTGAGGATTTCCACCAATATGTTCCGGGCATGACGGCCCCGAAAGCAGCGGAGTAAGACATGCCTTGGACCGACGCCTGCGCCACCGGTGACATCGACGCCGAAGACCTGATCCGCTTTGATCACGGCGGTGCGACCTATGCCATTTACCACGGGGCCGACGGCAAGTTCTACGCCACAGCCGGGCTTTGCACCCATGAAAACGTGCATCTCTGCGACGGGCTTGTACTGGACTTCATGATCGAATGTCCAAAGCACAACGGTCAGTTCGACTACCGGACCGGCGAAGCCAAACGCGCCCCGGTCTGCGTCAACCTGAAGACCTTTCCGGTCAAGGTCGAAGGCAATCGTGTTCTGATCGAGGTGCCCTAGGATGGCGCGCCTGACCGTCAAGGATTTGCTGGACCAGCGCGGCAAGCACCCGTTTGCCATGCTGCGCGTGGAAACACTGGAGGAGGCCGAGGCCGCCGCGAACGCCGGGGTGGAGCTTTTGTCGGTGCCCCCGGCGATGGTCTTTGACCGCCGCTTTCGCGAGGTGGCACCAGATGCCTTCATCTTTCCGGGCGACAATTTCTACGAGATCGGCACGACCGATGACTTCCTGAAATGGGCCTTTCCACTGTTCAAGCAGGGGGCGGATGCGTTCTATTGCTCGGGGTCTTTGGCCACGATCCGCGCCATGGCCGATTACGGCCTGCCGGTTTGCGGCCATGTCGGCCTGATCCCGTCAAAGGCAACCTGGACTGGCGGCTTCAAGGCCGTCGGCAAGACGCTGGACAGCGCGAAACTGGTCTGGGAACAGTGCAGGGCCGCCGAAGCCGCCGGGGCGTTCGCCGTTGAAATTGAAGTGGTCCCTCATGCGATCACTCAGGCGATTGCCGAACGGACCAACCTGTTCCTGATCGCGATGGGGGCGGGACCGGCGGGGCACGCGCAGTATCTCTTCAGCGACGATGTCTTGGGACAGAACCGCGGCAAGGTTCCCCGTCATGCCAAGGTCTACGCCAATCTTGCTGCCGAACAGGACCGCCTTCAGGCGATGCGCATCGAGGCCATGGGCGCCTTTACGCGCGACGTTCACAGCGGCATCTATCCCGAGCAGTCGCATCTTGTCGAAAGTGACGGCGAGGTTATCGAAGCGTTCCGGGACTGGCTTGGCAGCGTCGCCTGAAGCAATGCGCGCCGGTCGCGACTTACCGACGGCCTTTTGAAAGCAGATATCATGGCAAAAGCGGCGCGGCGCACCCGGGCCACCCTTCCAGCATGACCGCCAGCCAAAAGGGGCCCGACGGTCTTTGAAATTATAGCTATTGTATTAAACAGCTATTAAGCTTTATATCTGTTAAGCTCATTTCTGGAGATCGAGTCACATGCTCCGCCTTTCCTTTGCTTTTGTTGTTGCTGGCCTGCTTGGCGGTCTTCCCGATTCGGCGATCGCAGAGCCGCTGACGGTCGCAGCGGTCCCTATCACCGAATGGAAAGCGGTCTACGGCACGGTCGAGGCACGGGACCGGGTTCCGGCCCGGGCGCGGCTTGGTGGCACGCTGGTCGACCTTGTGGTCTCTGAAGGCGACGAAGTTGTCGCCGGACAGGAACTGGCGCGCATCGTCGATGACAAGCTGGACTTCCAGCTTGATGCGCTGGCCGCCCAGCGCGAGTCGCTTTCAGCCCGACTGGCCAACGCCGAGACAGACCTTGTCCGCGGCGAAGATCTTTTGAAGGACGGTGTCACCACTGCGCAGCGGGTGGATGCGTTGCGCACCGAGGTCGATGTTCTGAAAGGGCAGATCGCATCACTGGACGCGCAGGCCGACGTGATCGCGCAACAGGCCAAGGAAGGCACTGTCCTGGCCCCGGTCGCGGGCCGGGTGCTTGATGTCCCCGTCACAAAGGGCGCCGTCTTGATGCCCGGCGAGATGATCGCGGTAATTGGCGGTGGGGGCACGTTCCTGCGGATAGCGGTGCCCGAACGCCATGCCGCTGCACTGAAAGCTGGGGACACCATTCAGATTTCCGGTGCCGAGGGTGACCGCGAGGGCACGCTTGCCCGGATATATCCCTTGGTCGAAGACGGCCGCGTCGTGGCAGACGTCGAGATCGAAGGCCTGTCCGACAGCTTTGTCGGCACGCGCAGGCTGGTGCGCTTGCCGGTTGCGGAACGTGACGCGCTGCTGGTGCCCGAAGCCAGCATTGTCACCCGAACCGGGTTGGATTTCGTTGGAATCCAGACCGGCGAAAGCGTGGCGCTGCGCAGCATCGTGCCGGGGGCCAAGCATCTGATCGACGGCGTCCCTATGGTCGAAGTGATCAGCGGCCTCATGGCGGGGGACATTGTCGTGCCCGCGACCGAGGTGGGTCATGAGTGAAAAACCCAAGTTTCCGCTGGGCCTTGCCGGTGGCCTGACGAAGAAGTTCATCAACTCGGCCCTGACACCGCTTTTCATCCTTGCAGCCCTTGCCGCAGGTCTGGTGGCCTTGGCATCGCTTCCACGCGAGGAAGAGCCGCAGATTTCGGTCCCGCTGGTCGATATACACGTTCAGGCACAAGGCCTGAAAGCCGAAGACGCGGTCAAGCTGGTAACCGAGCCGCTGGAGGTTCTGGTCAAGGGCATCAACGACGTAGAGCATGTCTATTCCTCTACGCGCGACGACTCCGCAATGGTGACAGCCAGATTCATGGTTGGGACCCGGCCCGAAGACGCGATCCTGCGGGTGCATGACAAGCTGCGCGCGAACATCGGCGCGATCCCGGTGGGAATCCCCGAACCGCTGATCGTGGGCCGGGGAATTGACGATGTAGCGATCCTGACGCTAACACTTTCGGCTCCGGACCTTTCGGCCAACGACCTGACGCGCATTGCACGGGTGCTGCAGACCGAGGTCGCCAAGACCGAAAATGTCGGCCTGACCTATCTGGTCGGCGACGCGCAAGACGCGATTCGGATCGAGCCCGACCCAGACCGGCTGGCCCTGTATGGCGTCACGCTGCAGCAGCTTGTGGGCAAGGTCGCACAGGCCAACCGCACGCTGAACACCGGCAAGCTGCGCGATGGCGGCGAGATGATCGACCTTGTGGCTGGGGAAACTCTGACCGCCCCCGCCGAAGTCGCCAACCTTTTGCTGACCACCCGTGACGGACGGCCGGTTTATGTCGCTGACGTGGCGCGCGTCGCCTATGTCGAGAACATCCGCCAACCCATTGTGGCCCACATGGCCAAGGCCGAGGGCACTGTGACCAGCGGACCCGCTGTGACGCTGGCAATCGCAAAGCGGGCCGGGGCGAATGCTGTGGTCGTGGCCGAAGAGGTCCTGCACCGGGTGGAGGCGCTGGAGGAAGAGCTGCTTCCCGAAGGCGTGACGATCACCGTGACCCGCGACTACGGCGAGACGGCCAATGAAAAGGCCAACGAGCTTTTGTTCCACCTTGGCCTTGCCACCGTGTCGATCATTGTCCTGGTTCTGTTTGCCATCGGCTGGCGCGAATCCGTCGTGGTCGCCATCGTGATCCCGGTCACCATCCTGCTGACGCTTTTTGCCTCATGGGTCATGGGCTACACGCTGAACCGCGTCTCGTTGTTTGCGCTGATCTTTTCCATCGGCATTCTGGTCGACGACGCCATCGTGGTGATTGAAAACATCGACCGCCACTGGGGCAAGGACAGCAGGAAATCGCGGATGCAGGCCGCCATCGACGCGGTGGCCGAAGTGGGCAACCCCACCATCGTCGCGACTCTGACCGTGGTCGCGGCGCTGCTGCCGATGCTGTTCGTCTCGGGTCTCATGGGTCCCTACATGTCGCCGATCCCGGCCAATGCCTCGGCGGCGATGATCTTTTCCTTTTTCGTCGCGGTCATCATCACCCCCTGGCTGATGGTGAAAATAGCGGGCCGGGCGGACATGCACGACCATGCTGATGATGACATACACGGCGGCCATCACGGCGGCTGGCTTGAGCGATCCTATGCCAAGGTTGCCCGCCCGGTCCTGAAGACCAAAGGCCGCAGCCTTGGGTTCCTGCTGATCACGGCGGCGCTGTCTTTCGGTTCGTTGACCGCGCTTTACACCCGCGATGTGACGGTCAAGCTGTTGCCCTTTGACAACAAATCCGAGCTTTCGGTGGTCATCGACCTGCCCGAAGGCGCGTCGATCGAGGCGACAGACCGGGTGGCTCGCGATGTGGCGGATGTGGTGATGGGGCTGGACGAGGTGACCAGTGCCCAGACCTATGTCGGCACGCCTGCGCCGTTCAACTTCAACGGGCTGGTGCGGCATTATTATTTACGGTCCGAGCCGCACCTTGGTGAAGTGGCGATCAACCTTTTGCCAAAGACCGACCGTGACCGGGCCAGCCATGACATCGCGCTGGACTTGCGCGAACGGCTGGCCACGCTGGTCGTGCCTGCGGGCACCAGCCTCAAGGTCGTGGAACCGCCGCCCGGCCCGCCGGTGATTTCGACCCTTCTGGCCGAGGTTTACGGCCCCGATGCTGAAGCCCGCCGCGCAGCGGCCACGAAAATCCGCGAGGCGTTTGAAGCCGTTCCTTTCATCGTCGATGTGGATGACAGCTTCGGCACACAAGCCCGGCGGTTGCGCGCCACCATCTCGACCGATGATCTGGAATTCTTCGGCGTGCAAGAACAGGACGTGTTCGACACGCTGGCCCTGCTGAACAGCGGCCAGACCGTCGGCTATTCCCACCGGGGCGAGGGGCGGTTGCCGATCCCGCTGGTGGTGGAACGCGACAAGGCCGACCGGGTTCTGGACGAACGCTTTCTGACCACCCCCATTCCCGCCAACGCCCTGCCCGGCGCGCGGGGGGTGGTGGAACTGGGCGACGTGATCCGCGTAACCGAAGATACTGCCAGCTTCCCGATTTTCCGCCACAACGGCCGCGACGCCGAAATGGTCACCGGCGAGCTTGCCGGCGCGTTCGAGGCCCCGCTTTACGGCATGCTGGCCGTCGCAGCTGAAATCGACGCTATGGACTGGGCCGACGGGACAAAGCCGGTCATCGCCTTAAACGGCCAGCCTGCGGACGAATCCGTCGTGACCCTGCTGTGGGACGGCGAATGGGAAGTGACCTTCGTCACCTTCCGCGACATGGGGGCGGCCTTTGGCGTGGCGCTCTTGGCCATCTATATCCTGGTCGTGGCGCAGTTCGGGTCCTTCAAGCTGCCCTTGGTGATCCTGACCCCGATCCCGCTGACGTTTCTGGGAATCATCGTCGGCCACTGGCTGTTCAACGCCCCGTTTTCGGCCACCTCCATGATCGGCTTCATCGCGCTGGCCGGAATCATCGTGCGAAACTCGATTCTGCTGGTGGACTTCATCCGCCAAGGCACGACCGGCACCGTGACCGTTGACCTCCTCATCGAGGCCGGTGCGATCCGGTTCAAGCCGATCCTGCTTACCGCCATCGCCGCCATGATCGGCGCGGTGGTCATTCTGGCGGACCCTATCTTTCAGGGTCTCGCAATCTCGCTTTTGTTCGGGTTGCTCAGTTCAACCCTGCTGACCGTTCTTGTCATCCCGGCCATCTACCGCGTGTTCCGCACATGACCGGATATCCATTCCCACCCAGAGGAGGAGACTGAAATGGCACATGTCGTCGTATTGGGGGCCGGGCTTGGCGGTGCCATCATGGCCTACGAACTGAAGGACCAGTTGCGTCCCGAGGATACTGTGACCGTGGTCACCAAGGACCCGACCTATCACTTCGTCCCCTCGAACCCGTGGATCGCCGTCGGCTGGCGCGACCGCAAGGACATCACGGTGGACCTTGCCCCCACCATGACGAAAAAGGGGATCAACTTCATCCCCGTCGCCGCCGAAAAGCTGCACCCCGAAGAGAACCGCATCGCGCTGGTTGATGGGCAATCGGTTGCCTATGACTACCTTGTCATCGCCACCGGCCCCGAGCTGGCCTTTGACGAAATCCCGGGCCTTGGACCGCAGGGCTTTACCCAGTCAATCTGCCATATCGACCATGCCGAGGCCGCGAAGGCGGTCTTTGAAAAGCTTCTGGCCAACCCCGGTCCGGTGATCATCGGGGCCGCGCAAGGCGCTAGCTGCTTTGGCCCCGCCTATGAGTTCCTGTTCATTCTGGAAACCGCCCTGCGCCGCGCCAAGATCCGCGATAAGGTGCCGATGACCTTTGTCAGCCCGGAACCCTATGTCGGGCATCTGGGGCTGGACGGGGTCGGCGACACCAAGGGCCTTCTGGAAAGCCAGATGCGCGAAAAGCACATCAAGTGGATGACCAATACCCGGGTGAAAAAGGTCGAAGACGGCCACATGTTCGTCGAGGAAATCAACGAAGATGGCTCGGTTAAGGTCGAGAAAGACCTGCCCTTCGCATTTTCGATGATGCTGCCGGCGTTCCGGGGGATCAAGCCGGTCTCCGGGATCGAGGGCCTGTCGAACCCGCGCGGATTTACCATTGTCGACCAGCACCAGCAGAACCCGAAGTTCAAGAACATCTTCGCCGTTGGCGTTTGCGTTGCGATCCCGCCGATGGGGCCAACCCCGGTGCCTTGCGGCGTGCCGAAAACTGGCTTCATGATCGAAAGCATGGTCACCGCCACCGCCCACAACATCGGCGCGCTGGTGCGGGGCAACCAACCCGACAGCGTCGGCACCTGGAATGCGGTCTGCCTTGCCGACTTTGGCGACGGGGGCATCGCATTCGTCGCCCAGCCCCAGATCCCGCCGCGCAACGTCAACTGGTCGTCTTCGGGCAAATGGGTGCATCTCGCGAAAGTCGGCTTCGAAAAATACTTTCTGCGCAAACTGCGCAAAGGGCAAAGCGAACCCTTCTACGAACGCCTGGCCATGAAAACGCTGGGGATCGACAAACTCAAACAAACCACCAAAGGATGAGGTCTGAAATGTCACTTGATGCTGCTGTTTTGCGGTTCGCCGGGGTTATGGTCCTTCTCAGTGTCGTGCTGACGGCCTATGTATCGCCCTTGTTCATCTGGTTCAGCGTCTTCATCGGCATGAACCTGTTGCAATCGTCCTTCACCGGCGTCTGCCCCGCGGCAATGGTGTTCCGGGCGATGGGCGTCAAGAAGGGTTGCGCCTTCGAATAGGAGATGGAGATGGAGATGGCTGAAACCCTGGAAGGCTTTGGCGGAACACCCGAGCAGGCGGCGCGCGCCGTCGCGCTGCTCAAGTCGCTGTCACATGAAGGGCGGTTGCAGATCTTGTGCCTGCTCGTCGACGGCGAATTGAACGTGACGCAGCTTGCCGAGGCGCTAAAGGTCAGTCCTGTCACCGTCTCGCAACAACTGATGCGGCTTCGGGCCGAAGGTATCGTCCAGACCCGGCGCGAGGGGAAAAGTGTCATCTACCACTTGGCACGCGAGGAGGTGGCGGCGATCGTCACCGCCTTGCGTGACACGTTCTGCAAGCGCCATTGACCGTGCAGTGGTGATTGCACCGCACGCGGAACTGGGACACGACGGGCGCCGGATCGGTTCAACGCGGTCCTGTCGTCGGTCTTATCCGGCACAAACCGCGGGTGCTTGGGTTGGCCAGGGGCTGAAGTGCAGGCAACCCATCACCGAGGGCGACCGTTGAGACAGGGCATGCTCCGAAAGAACGCTGGCCGGGATGTGGCTCTGTCAATTTGAGTTTCCAGCTTTCATGTGCCAAGGCGACCTGTGAAGGGACCGGGAACGCCGCGCCCACCAAAGCCAGCAACTGCCGTCTATCACTACGGCGAACCCCTGCTGACCTTGCTGGTTCATTCCTAATGTCATGTGGCCGGTCAAGCGCCCTTGTCGGCACCTTTATCTTGGCTGCGCATCGCCCCCGGTTCGTGGCAAGTGTTGACCCCTCGCTTGTGCAGCAAGTCGTCAAGGTTGCGTCGTAAGAGTGGGTTTTTCGGGGTCAGCAGGAATCTCAGGCGCGACATCCGATGTTACCGCCAGGATCATGGCACAAGAAAACGGTCGATTTGGACCCGCAGGGAACCGGCCAGCCCGGAATTGGTTCGTCAGTCTTGGGTCAGGCGGCTTTCACTGGTCCTTCAGACACGGTAGACGCGCCGTGCGTTGCCTTGGGCAATCTGACCCTGCTCTGCGATTGACAGGTTTGCAAGCAGATCACGCGTTAGCGCAATCCAGTCCGGCAATCCGATCCCCAGATTGACCACCGGCCAGTCGCTTCCCCAGACCACGCGGCCGGGGCCGAAGGCGGTCAGGACGTGATCGACCCATGGCTTGAGCGTCGCAAGGCCGGCGGTTCCCGGCGCGCAATAGGCCGAGATACCGGACAGTTTCACATGAACATGCGGCAGGGCGGCGAGCTTGGTCATCGCGGTGGCCCAGTCGGCAAACCCGCCACCCGCAATATCGGGCACGCCGCAGTGATCCAGCACCAATGTCTGATCCGGACAGGCCCGCGCCAGATCAAGGGCAAGCGGCAACTGCCGCGCCAGCATGCAAATGTCGAAAGCCCAGCCCCGCGCGCCGATCTTTGCCAGATTGCGCCGGAAAGTCGGGGTCTGGGACAGTTCATCCGACATCACATGCAGGATGCGGCGGAAGCCGTGGACATGCAGGCCTTCGCATTCGTCCAGCCAGTCGTCAAACCCTGCATCCTCCTCGGGCCGGCAGGACGCTATCTGACCCAGCAGCCCGCCTTGCCGGACCAATCCCGCCACAAACCGCGCTTCGGTCTGGTAGTCGGCGTCATCGACCCCCACCTCCATGAACAGCGCGCCGGTCACGCCCTGCCCCTTTGTCAGGGCAGCAAAATCGTCCAGCGTGAAATCACCGGTGGCAAGCGGCGGGATGCCAGAGGTCCAGCCATAGCCCAGCTTTTCGCGATAGATCAGGTGCAGGTGGGTGTCGATGAAATCCATGGCTGTCCTCCCGTTTGGCCTAACCGTCACTCCGGATCGGCGATCACATCTTGACGTTGCTGGCCAAGGCCCTGGACGCCAAGTTCGACCACATCGCCCGCTTTCAGGTAATGCGGCGGCTTTTGACCAAGGCCCACGCCGGGCGGGGTGCCGGTCGAAATCACGTCACCCGGATGCAGTGTCATGAACTGCGACAAGTAGCTGACCAGATGGGCCACCCCGTAAACCATCGTCCGGGTTGACCCGTTCTGATAGGTCTTGCCATTGACCGTAAGCCACATCGACAGGTCCTGCGGATCGGCCACCTCGTCACGAGTCACCAGCCAGGGGCCGATCTGGCCAAAGTTGTCGCAGGACTTGCCCTTGGTCCACTGGCCTGACCGCTCTAGCTGATAGGCGCGCTCGGACACGTCATTGGTCACGGCATAGCCCGCCACGTGGTTCAGCGCATCGGCCTGCGACACATACTTGGCGCGGGTGCCGATGATGACGGCAAGCTCTACCTCCCAGTCGGTTTTCTCGGACCCGCGCGGAATGATGATCGGATCATTCGGGCCGCAAATGGCACTGGTGGCCTTCATGAAGATGATCGGCTCGGGCGGGACGGTGGCGCCGGTTTCGGCGGCATGGTCGGAGTAATTCAGGCCGATGCAGATGAACTTGCCGGTCCCCGCCACGCAGGGACCAAGCCGGGTTCCGGGCGCCACAACGGGCAGGGTCGCCGCATCCATCCCGCGCAGCATCGCCAGACCGGCATCCGACAGCACCGCCCCGCCGATATTGGGCACAAGCCCGGTCAAATCGCGGACCGTGCCGTCGCTGTGCAAAAGGCCGGGCTTTTCGGCACCCACAGGTCCATGTCGCAGAAGTCTCATCGTCGTCTCCTCAGGTGTTGGCCCAGCCGCCGTCGATCACATGCGCGACGCCGGTGGTATAGGCACTTTCGTCACTGGCCAGATAAACCACAAGGGCCGCGATTTCCTCCGGTTGCCCGATCCGGCCAATCGGCTGGCGCGCGATGAAGGCCGCGCGGGCCGCATCATAATCGCCGGTATCGCGCAGGCGCTGCTCCAGGCTGGGGCTTTCCACCGTACCGGGGCAAATGGCGTTGGCGCGGATGCCCTTGGTGATGAAATCGGCGGCGATGGATTTGGTCAGCCCGATCACGCCCGCCTTGGTCGCCCCATAGACAAACCGGTTGGGTGCCGCGATCACCGACCCCGCGACCGAGGCCATGTTGATGATCGACCCACCGCCATTCGCCAGCATTCCCGGCAGAAAGGCGCGGCACATCCGGTACATCGCCGTCATGTTCAGATCCAGACTGAAGGCCCACTGATCCTCGTCACAGTCCAGAATATTGCCCGCCGCGACAAAGCCCGCGCAGTTAAACAAGACGTTCAACGGCCCCGCCGCCGTGACCGCCCCGGCAATCGAGGCCGGGTTGCGCACGTCCAGCACCCGGGTTTCTAGCCCCGCAGCGGCAAGGTCTGCCAAGGCCGCCTCATTGACATCGGTGGCCAGCACCCGTGCCCCTTCGCGCGCCATTGCCAGTGCCGAGGCCCGGCCAATCCCTTGCCCCGCCGCTGTCACCAGTGCGCGCTTTCCCTGCATTCGTCCCATCATCACTCCTTCACACCGGCAGGCACGCCGGGCCGATTGGCTCAAAACTCTTGTAGGTCAGGATGAATTCCTGATGCCCCAACTCTTCGGATTTGCTGCGCGCGCCTGATGCTAGGCTGATGACAAGGTCGAAAATCTCTTGCCCGACCTCCTCCAGCGACGCGGCCCCTTCCAGCACGCGGCCCGCGTTCACGTCCATATCTTCGGACAGACGGGCATACATATGCGGGTTGGCGGCGATCTTGATCACCGGAGCCAGAGCTGACCCCACCACAGACCCGCGCCCGGTGACAAACAGGGTGCAATGCGCGCCCGATGCCATCATCTCGACGATTTCGGCATTGTCCGAGATATTGGGAAAGCCAAAGCGCACCTCGCCATCCGGGACCACGTCCATCAGGTAAAGCCCGCCCTTGGGGGGAATGTCCCCCGGTTTGATCAGGCCGGAAATCACCGACTGGCCGGACTTCATATAGGCCCCCAACGACTTTTCCTCGATCGTGGTCAGGCCGCCGTCGGCGTTGCCACTGGCAAAGCTGCCATAGCCCAGTGTCTCGTAATACCGCGCCGCCTTTTCGACCGAGGCGCGCAGTTCGGCCGCCAGCTCCGGGGTGGCGGCACGGGATTCCATGATCGCCTCACAACCGATCAGTTCGCCGGTTTCTTCAAAGATGCAGGCGGCCCCGGCGGCGACCAGCTTGTCAAAGGCAATCCCCGCCGCCGGGTTGCCGGTGATGCCCGAAGTGCCGTCCGACCCGCCGCAAACCGTTCCCACGATCAACTCGGAGACCTGCATAGGGACCGTCGGCGCTGCGGCCAAAGCCGTCACCTGTTCGGCGACCCATTCCCGCCCCGTCGCGATGGTGGACCTTGTCCCGCCCGTGTTCTGGATCACCAGAACCTTGACCGGGCGACCCGTCGCCTTGACCACCGCCTCCACCTGATGGCGGTTGAAACTTTCGCAGCCCAGGCTGACCAGCAGCACCGCGCCCACATTGGGATGGGTGCAAAGCCGCTCCATCATCTTTTGCGCATAGGGGTTGGGAAAGCAGCCGGGAAAGCCGATGACATGGGCGTTCTCGCGATCCACGCCAGCCACTTCGCGCGCAACGTGGTGGGCGCATTCCACCAGATAGGCCACCGCCACCACGTTGCGGATGCCCTTGCGACCGTCAGATCTTGGCCAGCCTCTCATGCTTCACCTGTGTTCAATGCATAGGTCGGGGTGTAGTCGGAGGTCAGGTTGTGCAGATGCACATGATCGCCCGGCGCAATCGCCCGGCTGGCACGGCCAATCGGCGCACCGTATTTGATCACCTTGTCGCCCGCAGGCACCGCCAGCCGCGCAATCTTGTGCCCCAGACCAAGGGCTTGCGGAAAGGCAACGGCAACGCCTTCGACCATCACCGCCTCACCTGCGGCGATTTGGTCGCGCAGGACATAGACGCTGTCGCCGGGTGACAGCAGCATCAGGCGGGGGTCGGTGAGTTTGGTCATTCAAAAGACCTCCAGCGTTGCGTTTTCGATCGCGTCAAGGTCGAGTGTGGCCCCAAGGCCGGGGGTTTCCGGCAGGATGGCCACGCCGTCCTGGATGGGCAGGCCGCCGGGCAGGGCAAAGGAAAAGCGGTCCATGGGCCACAGAACCTCGAACCAGGCGGAATTGCGGACGGCGCCGCAGACATGCAGGTTCACCATCTCCAGCGGGTGAAAGATGGCGGTGTGGATTTCGCATGGCATGTGAAACGCCTCGGCCAGATGGGCGGTTTTCAGGGTGCCGGTGACGCCGCCGGACCAGCTTACATCGGCGCGGACGCCGTCCACCACCCGGCGGGCGCAATAGTCGGCAAGGGCATAGGGGCGCTTGGCCAGCACCTCGCCACCAATCACCGCAATGTCCAGCGCGCGTGTCAGTTCCAGCAAAGCCCCTGCGGATTCGTCGGGCAGGGGCTCTTCCAGCCACAGATAGCCCATTTGTTCCAGAGCCCGGCCAAGACGCAGGGCCTCGTCATAGGTATAGGGCTGAACGGGATCGGACATCAGCGCAAAATCATCGCCCACGGCTTGCCGCACGGCACGGTGAATGTCGATGTCTTCCCCCAGCGACCGACCGGGGGGATGAATTTTGTAGCCGCGCAGGCCTACCGCCTGCACCGCGCGCGCTTCGTCGGCATAGGCGGCGGCATCCGGCAGCACCAGCGACGAGGCATAGACCGGCACGCAGTCGCGGGCACCACCAATGTAGCGCCACAAAGGTTGCGCGGCGGCTTGGGCGCCCAAGAGCCAAAGGCAGCAGTCGGCCGGACCATAGGCATGGGCAGGCAGGTGATGCCACCAGCGGTCGGCGCGGCGCCAATCGTGCCACGCGCCTTCGCGGTCCAGCGCATTGCGGCCAACAAAGAAGGGTCGCAAGGATGCGGCAGCGCTGGCCCCAGCACCTTTGGCCGAACGCCCGGCAAACCCCAGCATCGAGGCTTCCTGCCCGTCCGTGGTACGCATCGTATAGACCACGCATTCCATGCCGTCGCCCGCGCCGCCACGCAGCGATCCCGGACCGGGAAGGCCATCGGGCAATCGGCAGGCGCGAATGTCCAGCGCGGATATCTGCATCAGAACTTCCCGTGTTTCAGATAGGCCGCCTGCGGGTCCATCCCGTCCAGAATGGCGCGGCGGACAAGGCTTTCGGTAGCCATGGCCGCAACGGATTTCTCGACCACTTCGGCCAGAATTTCCCGCGGAATGCAGACCATGCCGTCGCGGTCGCCATGCAGCCAGTCGCCGGGGCGGATCAGCACATCGTCGATCAGGATTGGTAAATCGGTTGCGGTGGGCAACCAGCTGCCGACCACATCGCGGGGGGTATGAAATGCGCCCCAGCAGGGAAATCCCAGTGCCAGGATAAAGTTGGTGTCGCGCAAGCCCCCGTCAGTGACGCACCCCAGCACGCCCTTGCGGTGCAGGGTTTCGGCCGACAATTCGCCCATTTGCGCCACGATGTGGTTGTGCGGCTGCGCGGTCCAGATGTGACCTGCCGGAGCCTTCGACAACAACCCGGTCCAGGCCAGCAGCGTTTCATGCGCACCTGCGGTCTCGTCCATCCGGCCTTCGATGGTAAAGGCTGGGCCGGTCAGCACGCCCAATGGGTTCAGCGGGCGCAGGCGCTGCGGCAGGGTGAAATTGCGCCGCCCCATGGCGCGCAAGACGTCATGCACGACCGAGGTATAGCAGCTTTGCAGCGCAGGCATCAGGTCAGTCATGGTGGAACACCTCCTCCATCATCGACCACCACTCGCCATCCTTGCGGGTGGCCAGCGGATCCTGACAGGGCATGCAGACCGCCCACCATTCCTGCGTTTTCGGGTCAGCCGCCATGATTGCAGCGTCAGCCGCGAAATCCACGCCAGTGTATTCCCAGTAGCCAAACAGCAGGTTTTCCGGCTGTTTCAGGTAGATCGAGTAGTTTGTGATGTTGCATTCGCTGATCTTGGCCAGAATTTCCGGCCAGACGGCGGCGTGCAGGCGTTTGTAGACCTCGATCTTGTCAGGATGCAGTCCTATCACCATACCCATGCGTTGCATAACTTACCCCCTGTGGTCGGAATGGCTGCCTGCGATGGTTTGCGCCATGATCGCCGGATGGTCCCAGTCGATCCCCAATCCCGCGACCTCGGGCGGATGAGCAAGCCCGGCCCGGATGTCCAGCCGTGAGGTGGTGATGGCGTCCAGTTGCGGAATGTATTCCAGCATCCAGGAATTCGGGATGGCACAGACCAGGCTGACATGCAGCTCCATCAGGAAATGCGGGCAGACGGCGATGTTCATCGCCTCGGCCATATGGGCCACCTTCAGCCAGGGCGTAATGCCACCCACCCGCGCCACATCGACCTGCACGATGCTGCACGCGCCTGCGCGCAGGTAGTCGGCAAACTGGCCGGGGGAATACAGGCTTTCGCCCACCGCAATCGGGACCCGGCTGGCGGCGGCAAGGCGGGCATGGCCAGTCAGGTCATCGGCGGGCATCGGTTCTTCGAACCATGTGATGCCGACATCGGCCAGCATATGCGACCGCAAAAGCGCCTCGTGGTAATGAAACGCCTGATTGGCATCGACCATCAGGCGGAAGTCATCGCCAACCGCCACCCGCACCGCCGACAACCGCGCGCGGTCTTGCGCCAGATGCGGCTTGCCAACCTTTACCTTGGACCCGGCAAAGCCCTGCTCCTTGACACGGATCGCATCCTCGACCAGCGCCTGCGGTTCGATATGAAGCCAGCCGCCTTCGGTGGAATACAGGGGGATCGCAGGTTTCGCGCCGCCAGCCATGCGCCACAAGGGCAGGCCCGCCCGTTTGCAGCGCAAATCCCACATCGCGGTGTCAATCGCCGCCAGCGCCAGCGAAGTGATCGCCCCCACCGCCGTCGCATGGGTGACAAACAGCAGATCGCGCCAGATGGACTCAATCTCCTCAGCCTCGCGCCCGATCAGGCGGGGCACCAGCGTTTCGCGCAAAAGGCTGACCACCGCAGGCCCACCCGTGCCGATGGTATAGCTGTAGCCCACCCCCACCGCCCCATCGGCATCGGTGATCGTGACAATCGGAGTTTCCTGACTGACAAAAGACTGGATCGCATCGGTGCGTTTGACCGGCGGCACCAGATCGACCATGCGGATTTCGACGCGGACGATTTTGGCCATTCTACTGCACCCTTACCGACTTGCCGGTCGCGGCATCAAAGAGATGCGCGCGGTCCAGTGCCAGCCGGAAGGTCAGAACCTCACCCGGTTGCACGATGCGTGGGCCGTAAAGTTTCGCCTGCACCTCTTGCCCCGCCAGCCTTGTGTAGATCAGGCTTTCCATGCCCAAGGGTTCGGCCAGATCTACCGTCAAGGCCACCTCGGCCCCCGGACCGTCCTGCGACAACCCGTGCCCCACGGGCGAAATGTCATCGGGCCGGATACCCAGTTGCACTGCCATGCCGTCGCGCACGAACTGCTTCAGCCGGTCGGGAACCGGAACCCCGGTGCCATCGGCCAGACGCACGGTTGACCCTTCGATGAGCCCTGGCAAAAGGTTCATCGGCGGGCTTCCGATAAAGGTGGCGACAAAGGTTGACAGCGGATGGTTGAACACCTCCATCGGCGTGCCGACCTGTTCGATATGGCCGTCCTTCATCACCACGATCCGGTCGGCGAGGGTCATCGCCTCGACCTGATCATGCGTCACATAGACCACAGTTGTCTTGACCTTCTGATGCAGCTTCTTGATCTCTGCCCGCATCTGGCCGCGCAACTTGGCGTCAAGGTTGGACAGGGGCTCGTCGAACAGGAACGCATCGGGGTTGCGAACGATGGCGCGGCCCATGGCGACGCGCTGGCGCTGACCGCCTGACAGTTCCGCAGGGGTGCGGTCCAGCAGCGGGGCAAGGCCAAGGATATCGGCGGCCTCGTTCACCCGCTTCGTGATCTCGGCAGGTGATTGCCCGGCGATCTTCAGCCCGAAGCCCAGATTGTCGCGCACGTTCATGTGCGGATAAAGCGCGTAGTTCTGGAACACCATCGAGATGTTGCGCTTGCGCGGCGGCAGGTCGTTGACCACCTGACCGCCGATCTTGACCAGCCCACCGGTGATATCCTCCAGCCCCGCAATCATCCGCAAGGTGGTGGATTTGCCGCAACCTGACGGGCCGACCAGCACGACAAATTCCTGATGCGCGATGGACAGGTCGATGCCATGGACCACCCCCACCGCGCCGTATTTCTTGACCACTTTCTCCAGCGTGATTTCTGCCATGTCTTATCCTTTCACGCCGCCGAAGGTCAGTCCGGCAATCAGGTGTTTCTGCACGATAAAGGTCAGGATCAGCGCCGGGATGATGATGATCACCGCCATCGCGCACATGCCTGCCCAGTCGATGGTGAACTGCGCGGTAAAGTCCAAAAGGCCCACCGGCAGGGTTTTTGAATCGGTCGACCGGGTCAGTTGGCTGGCCAGCGCAAACTCGTTCCAACTGGTCAGGAAGGCGAACACCCCTGCGGCTGCGATTCCGGATTTGGCCAGCGGAAACTCGATCTTCCAGAACGCCTGCCAGCGGGTGCAGCCGTCAACCTGCGCCGCCTCGGACAGGGCTTGCGGGATCTGGCGGAAAAAGCCGTCGATCAGCCAGATGGTGAAGGGCACGTTCAAACTGACATAGACGATGATCAGCCCCAGCTTGGTGTCGACCAGCCCCAGACGGCTCCACATCATGAAGACCGGCAGGGAAAGGGCGATGCCCGGCACCGCGCGAAACAGCATCAGGCCAAGGAAAATCCCGCCCTTGAAGCGGAACCGGTAGCGGGCGAACGAATAGCCGCCCGCAACCCCGATGATCAGCGCCATCACGGTCGAGGTCAGCGCGATGATCAAGGAATTGGTGAAATAGCTGCCCACCGGAATGCCGACCTGTTCGGCCCCGAACCCGAAAATCTTGCCAAAGTTGACCAGCGACAATTCTTCCGGCACCCAGACCGGCGGCTTAGCCAGAATCTCGCGGTTGGGGCGAAAGGCCGACAGCACGACCCAAAGACCCGGCACGCACATCACCAGCATCAGCAGGAACGTGGCAAGCCACAGCGCCACCTTCTTTGCCTGCTTCGACGCGCGGCTTTCAACAGACACGGTCATTCCGCACCCCCCATGTAACGGCGCGCCGCGACCAGTTTGCGGTAGAAGTGCCAGGTGAACAGAACCGACAGGATGGTCGAGATATAGGCCATCGCGTTGGCCTGCCCCATCTTGGCCTCGTCATAGCCGGTGCGGGCGATCAGGGTCCAAAGCAGTTCCGTCCGCCCGGCAGGGCCACCGTCCGTCATCACCGCCACAAGGTCATAGGCGCGGGCGACATCCAGGCTGCGGATCGCCATCGCGATATAGGCAAAGGGCATCAGGAAGGGCAAAGTGATGTGGCGAAACACCTGCCACGGGTTGCAGCCATCCACGCGGGCCGCCTCCAACGGGTCGCGCGGCATCGCGAAAAGGCCGGCCAGCAACAGGATCGCAAAAACCGACGTGCTCATCCACACCTCGGCCAGGGTGATGGAAAACATCGCCAGATTGGCATCGACCAGCCAGGGGATCGCCTGATCGGTCAGACCCAGCGACTGCAGAGCGTTGTTGACGACGCCAATATGGTCATTGAACAGGAACTTGAACTGAAAGCCGACAAGGATCGGCGAAAACATCATCGGAAACATCATGATGGTGCGTAAGGTCCGCTGACCCCAGGTGATCTTGTTGATCAACAGCGCGATCCCCAGACCCAGCGCGAACTCAAGATTGATGGCGACGGTCAGAAACGCGATGGTGCGCAGGAAGGCTTCCCAGAAGTCCCAGTCGCCAAAGATGCGGGTGTAGTTCCGAAACCAGATGAAATCGTAAAGCGTGTCCGGCTTGGTCAGCTTGTAGGGCGTCAGCGAGGTCCACAGCGAAAATACCAAAGGCAGCGCAACCACGAAAAGCATGGTTGCAATGGCTGGCAGAAGCAGAAGAAACGGCGCCATTTCGGTGCGTCGCGTGGTCAGGGCGCGGATCATGGGAAAAGCTTTCGAAATAGGGTGGCGCGGGAGGGGGAGCAGCCCCCCGCGCCTGGGGTCGTCAGTTGTAACCGGCGTCCGACATGATCACGGCGGCCTCGGCCTGGGCTGCGTCCAAAGCCTCTTGCGCAGTCATGTCACCCACGATTGCGGCTTGCAGCTTGGGCCACATCACGTTGGACACCTCGATCCATTCCGGGATCAGCGGCGGGGTGAATGCGTCTTCGGCCATCGAGGTCTGGAACGTCTTCATCACTTCGGCCGAAAACGCGTTGCCCGCGCCTTCGAACTCGGCGATGGCGTCGACCCAGACCTGCGTCCGGGTTGGCAACAGGCCTTTGCGTGCCTCGACCATCTGGTTGTCATAGCTGGTCAGGAAGGTCAGGAACGAGGCGGCGGCATCCTTGTTGTCGCAGCCTTCGGTGATCGAAAAGCTGTGGCTGCCCGACCAGCCGGTGCGCTTGCCGCCCGACCCCATCGGCGCGCGGACTAGGCCGACATTGCCTGCCACTTTCGAATTGGCCGGATCGTTGAAGAAGGTCGACCAGCCACCCCAATCCAGGTTCAGCGCGATAGAGCCTGATGCAAAGCCAAGCCCGGTATCGTCCCAGGTGTAGTTCGGAACCCCGACAGGCACGGCCTTGGCCTCATAAAGATCGACAAAGAACTGCAACGCCTCGACCCCGGCGGCTGAGTTGAACGTCGGGTTCCAGTTTTCATCGAACATCGCCCCGCCATTGGCGACCAGCATTTCGTAGAAACGTCCGTTCACCGCCTCGTCCTTGCCGACGAACTGGAAGCCGTAGAAATCCGGCGGGTTGGAAAAGAAGATCGCCTGGTCCTTGACCTGGTTCCAGGTTTCCGGCGGGGCAAGGTCGTAACCGTATTTCTCTTTGAACCCGGTTTTGTTCGCCTCGTCCTCGTATAGCGACTTCTGGTAGAACAGGTTGGACACGTCCGAATGGCGCGGCAGCTGCACCAGGCGGTCGTTGACGGTGGATTGCGAGATCGCCAGCGGCACGAAGTCGGCGATGACTTCGGGCGCGATGACGCCGTTCAGGTCGATGTAGATGTCGCCATACTGCGGCGCAAAGGACGTGTGGTTCGACCCCACGCACCAGTCCAGCGTGCCGGCCGCGATGTCCTGCTTGATCTCCTTGTCCAGTTCGAAGTGGTTCTTCGACGAGACAATCTCGACCTTGGCACCGGTCGCCGCTTCCCACTTGGGGATTTCGGCGTAAAGCGGTTCGTATTGCGCGCCGCCGATCAGTTTGACCCTCAGGGTATAGCCGTCGAACGTGCCATAATCCTGCGCCGTGGCCGGCAGGGCCAAGGCAACAAGAGCGGTGCCCAGCACCAAAGTGGCCTTCAGTTTCATTGGTTTCTCCTCCCAAATGGGCGCATCGCACCCGTTGCCGTCTCAGGTGGCAGATGCCCGCCGCCTGTCCTTTTGTCCGACCCGGGGCTGGCCCAGACCGAATTCCTGAATGATCGCCTGCCGGTCCTGCCCCAGATCGGGGGCCGCGCGCGGGCTGGTCAGGGTTGCCCCGTCGATCCGCAAAGGGCCGCGCAGGGTGTCAAGGCTGGCAGTCGCGCCGCTGATGTGCTGCACCATCTGCAACCGCTGAAACGCGTCCGAGGCCATCAGGCCCGGCCAGTCCAGCACCTCGGCGCACCAGATGTCGGCGGGCTGCAACAGGGCCAGCCAATGCGCCGTGCCCTTGGTCCTGACCCCTGCCGCGATGATCGCCTTGATTGCATCCCGGTCGCGCATCGCTTGGCGCGGATCGTTGAACCATTGGTCCAGCCCAGTCAGGCCCATCAGACCTGCCAGCCGTTCCAGCGAGGGCGTCATCGCCAGCGCAAGCCAGCCATCTGCCGTCTGATAGACCCCGTAAGGCGCACCAAGATAGGCATGTGCCCCGTTAACCGCAGATCTTTGCGGCAAGCGCCCGCCGTCGTTCAGATGCGTGGTCAGCACCTCGAACTGGAAATCCAGCAGCGCCTCGAGCAGGCTGGTCTGCACCAGACCGCCCTGCCCCGTGCGCGCCTTGCGGACCAGCGCCGCCAGAACGCCCTGCGCCAGCGCGTTGCCCGCCATCATGTCGGCGGCGGCCAGCCCCATCGGCATCGGCGGATCGCCTGCGGACCCGGTCAGCCACAACAGCCCCGACCGCGCCTGTGCCAAGAGGTCCTGGCCCGGCAGATCGGCCCAATCCCCGTCCTCGCCGTAACCCGAGATCGAGCCATAGACGACACCGGGGTTCAGTGCCCGCACGTCGTCATAGCCAAAGCCCTGCCGTTCGATCACGCCGGGGCGAAAGTTCTGCAGCACCACATCGGCGCGCGTCACCAAATCGCGCAGCATCGCACGGTCAGCGTCATCGCGCAGGTCAGCGGTAAAGCTTTCCTTGTTGCGGTTGATGGCGTGAAACAAGCTGTTGGTGCCGCCGATTTCGGTGTCGCTCAGATACAGCGTGCGGCACAGGTCACCCAGACCAGGGCGCTCGATCTTGATCACCCGCGCGCCCAGATCGGCCAGCTTAAGGCTGCACAAGGGCCCCGACAGGAACTGGCTGAAATCGACGACAAGGATACCGTCCAGCGGAAGGGTCATGCCCGACTCTCCCGGTAGGCCGCGTCGAGCGCGGCAAGGGTGGCAGCCTCCGCCACCTCACCGCGCAGGCAAGCATGCACGATGTCACCCGCCCGGTCCTGCAGGGCCATGTAGCCGTCATAGCGCGGCCGCAACCAGGCGCTGTTCAGGGTCTGGCGGGTGTTGCGAAAGAAGTTGCCGGTCAGGGCGTTGCAGGTGTCATCCTCCCAGGCCGCCGCATGGCCGGGCTGGCCACCTGATGCGGTGAACAACCCCTTCTGACACTCGGCCCCCGCGATCCAGAACGCATAGTCCACGGCAATTTCCGGGTGTTTGGTAAAGGCCGACACGGCGATGCCAGTGCCGCCCAGAACCGTGCCGCGCGGGGTTGGCTCGACAATGCCGGGGGCATCATGAAAGGCCAAGGGATAGGCGCAGAACCCCTTGCGCGAATAGTTGGTATAGCCGTAACCATAGGGCGAATAGGCCGGCGCATCGACATTTCGTCCCATCCATTCGTAGATGCCGATCGGGTCCAGCTTCAGGCAGCGCTGGTCCATCAGGCCGGTGATTTCCCGTATCAGGCCCAGAACATGGGCACCATGCTCGCGGGCGGTCAGATGGTCTGGGTCTTCGGCAATGTCATAGCCAAGGTTCCGGGCCATCCCGAAAAAGGTCATCAGCGCGTTGATCGGGATCAGCGCAAAGCCAACCTGCCCCGCGCGGGCCAGATCAACCACCTCCGACCAAAGCCGAGGCGCATGAGCCAGAAGGTCAGGCCGCAGGCACGCAACCGGCGTGGCCGTGTCAATCGCCAGCGACCATTGCCGCCCCGCGAATTCATACGACGGGTGCGACAGCCCCACCGACCCCGCCGCCAGTGCGGCCATTTCCAAATCCCGCAAACCGTCCAGCGGCAGAAGATTGCCCTGCTTGGCCACCTCGCCGACATGCGGGTGGTCGATGACCATCAGGTCATAGGTTTCCGCCATCTCGGAAATCGGACGGTCGGCAAAAGCCTGCAGCGACCGCTTTTCCCAGGTGATCTCTACCCCCGAATGCGTAGCCGCATAGGCGGCCGAGGTCGCCACCATCGGGTCATACCCGCGCGCGTGGTCCCAGGTCATGCCGCGCAACCTAACCACGGGCGGCCTCCTTCGCGGCCATCGCTGCGCGCGCCTGTTCGGCAAACGGGGCGGGGTCCTTGTAAAGCGCAGTCAGCAGGTGTTCGGCGTAAAGGACCTGCTCGCCCTCGGCATTGTAGACCGAATAGCTGACCCGCAGTTTGCCCATGGTGTCGTTGTGAACCACCTTCGACAGGTTTTCGCGAATGGTGTAGATCGTGTCGCCGATGAAGACCGGCTTGATGAACCGCAGCCGGTCATAGCCGTAGGAAAACGAGTTCAGGCAGTTCGTCGCCGCCAGACCGAGGCCCAGCGAGAACACGAATGCCCCCGCAACCAGGCGGCGGCCGAATACGCCTTCCTCAACCGCGAAACGTTCGTCGGAAACATAGGGATGGTGGTCCATCACCAGTGAGTTGAAGGCCATCGACTCACCTTCGGAAATCGTGCGCCGGATCGACCGGATTTTGTCGCCGATCGCAAAATCTTCGTAATACCAGTTCTCGGCATTCCAGACGGGAATCGCGGCATGCGCCGGGGGAAGCCCCGGTAAACCCCTTGGATGTATGCCGATTTCCGCCATGTCGTCCCCGTTTCATCCCCGTTCAACACCGCCCGATGACATTCACGGGCCAGTGGGACCAACATGACTCTCCATCTTTCACTTGTCAAAGATAATTTCATATGCGAAAGTTTCACGAGGAGAAGCCCATGGAACACCCGCAGTATTTCGAGGATTACACCATCGGCGACAGCCGCCGGACCCTTGGCCGCACCATCACCGAAACCGATATTGTGGTGCATGCCGGGCATTCCGGCGACTTCTTCCCGCATCACATGGACGCCGAGTTTTGCCGGACCCAGCCCTTCGGAAAGCCGATCGCCCATGGCACGATGACCTTTGCCATCGGCATCGGGCTGACGGCGACCCAGATCAATCCGCATGCAATGACCTATGGCTATGAACGCCTGCGCTTTCCGACGCCGGTTTTCGCGGGCGACACGATCCGGACCACGGTCACCATTGGCCGCAAGTCTGACGACGCGAAACGCCCGGGACATGGGCAAGTGATCGAGGTCTGCGAAACGGTGAACCAGCACGGCAAGACGGTGATGTATTGTGAACACATCCTGCTGGTCGCCAAAAGGGATGCTCCATGATCGAAACCTATCCACAGGACTGGCCCGCCCCCAGTGCGCCCAAGCCGATCGTGATCATTGGCGCGGGCGGGATCGTGCGCGATGCCCACTTGCCGGCCTATGCCAAAGCAGGGCTGACGGTCTGCGGCGTCACCGATCTGGACGCCACAAGGCGCGAGGCGTTGGCCCGCGATTTCGCCATTCCGCAGGTCTTTGCCAGCGTGTCTGCGGCGGCTGCAGCCCTTGGAACTTCGGCCGTGTATGACATCGCCGTTCCGCCCGACGCGATCACCCGGATCCTGCCCGACCTGCCCGACGGCGCGGCGGTGCTGATCCAGAAACCGATGGGCGCGGATCTGGCGCAAGCCCGCGCCATTCGCCAGCTTTGCCGCGACAAGGGTCTGAAAGCCGCCGTCAACTTTCAGCTTCGGTTTTCACCGATGATGATGGCCGCGCGGCAGGCGGTTGCGGGCGGTCTGATTGGCGACCCGCTGGAGATCGAGGTGCATCTGAACATCTTCACCCCCTGGCACCTGTTTCCGTTCCTATTGCCGATGCCCCGGGTCGAACTTCTGGTTCATTCCATCCACTACCTTGACAGCATCCGCGCCATTTTCGGCACCCCAAAAGGAGTCTTTGCCCGGTCCTTGCCCGACCCGCGCGCGCCGGGGCTGGCGCAGACCCGCACCTCGGTTCTTTTGGACTACGGCGACATGCGGCGCGGGGTGATGAGCATCAACCACAACCATCAGGGCGGGCGAAAGTTCCAGTCGGCGTGGTTCCGCATCGAAGGCACCAAGGGCGCGATGATGGTCAAGCTTGGCGTCTGTTTCGACTATCCCAACGGCGAGGCGGACGAGCTGTGGTTCTGCCCGAACGGCGGTGAATGGCGGCAGGTTCCCCTGACCGGAAGCTGGTTCATCGAGTCCTTCATGGGCCCGATGCGAAATCTTCAGCGCTTTGACGCGGGCGAGGACGCTGCGCTTTTTTCCGGCCTCGAAGACGCTATCCAGACGATGTCCTTGGTCGAGGCCTGCTTTACCTCGATGGCGCAGCCAAGTGTTCCGTTGCAGACAACCTAGTCCTGTCAGTTGCGACTGAAGCTTTTGGGAAGCCGGTCGCCAACCACCCCGCCGCCAAGGCTGTGGGTCAAACGCGCGGCGCCGTCGATGGCGGCGACACAACAATCCGAAAAACTGACCTTGTCGCCAAAGCGTTCGATATGCGGAACGGTCAGTGCGGCGATGGCATGACCGGTGTGGTCGATGATCGGAGTCGAGATGTTGACCACTCCCTTGACGACAAAGCTGTCGACGATCTCGTGCCCAAGGCGTCGAATTTCGGCAAGATCGGCCCGCAGCTTTGCCTCTGACATGTCCGGCGGCAGCGGCGCGCGCGCCAGCATCGCGGACAAGGCGTCTTCGGGCTGGAATGCCATCATCACCCGCCCGGAAGATGCGCGCCAGACATCAACCCGCGTTCCCAGCCGCACCGTCATGTTGTGCCGTGCCGGCGGGTCCACCTGCCCGACAATCAGAACCGAATCCTCGGCCAGGACAGCAAGGTGCACCGACTGGTTGATGCGCTGCGCCAAGTCGCGCATCAACGGGGCCGCGACAGTGGTCAACCTGCGGATCAATGGCGTTCGGTGGGCGATTTCGAACATCAAGGTCGTCAGCACATAGCGATCAGACCCGGTGTCAAAGGCGATGTAGCCGCGTTCCTGCAGCACGACGAGCATCCGAAAAATCTCGGATACCGACCTTCCCAGCGCACGAGCAATCTCGGCCTGAGCCAACCCGCCATCCGCGCGCGACAGGTGCTCAAGAATGTCGAGACCTTTTTCCAAGGCTGGCGCAGTATATTTTGGGGTCTTATCGTCCATGGCGGAGCCAACTCATTTTATCCATGAAATTATCTTAGTGGATTTCGTTTGGTCGTCCAATCCTCTGTTTCGGATCATACCATCGGGGACCAACAGGAAGGATGCCAGACAGGTCTGATCGGCCACTTCTGGTGCAGCTGCAGGGTGCAGGGCATTCGCGTTGACATGAAATCATCAAAAGCCCTGGAAGCGACCAAGTGTCACAAATCCGGAGTTGGACCCAACTGGTAGCTGCAACTTGACAGCTACAAGCGGTCCGCCGCGGATCCCCGTAGATGGCGATCAGCCCGCGATACGTTCTTGTGTCCACAAAGTATTTGATGACAATCGTCAGCAATAAAAATCTATCCGTGACCCGCCCGGGCAGACCCTGTGCGTGGACTGTTCATGGAAACCCAACATGCGGATCACGAAGGAAAAGCGCGAGGAAAATCACGACCGGATTGTCACCATGGCGTCTGAACTCTTTCGCGAGCGCGGCTTCGACGGTGTTGGTGTGGCGAACCTGATGGAGACGGCCGGGTTGACGCATGGCGGGTTCTACAACCACTTTGCGTCGAAAGAGGCGCTGATTGCCGAAGCCGCCGCCAAGGGCTTTGCCGACACGTCAGAGCGATATGCCGGATATGGCGTAGGCGAAGTGATCGACGCATATATCTCGCGGGCGCACCGCGATGAGCGCGGGCAGGGTTGCCCCGCGGCAGCGCTAAGCGGCGAGGCTGCCCGTTTGCCCGAAAACACCCGCGCGCCGTTCGGCGAAGGCATCGCAGGGCTGGTTCTGGCGTTTGAGGGCAGTCTTGCCGGGCAGCCGAATTCCCGGGCCCGGGCGATCAGTCTTCTGGCGCAGGCGGTCGGCGCGGTGGTGCTGTCGCGGGCCTGCCCGGACGCATCGGCGCTGGCGGATGAGGTTCTGGACACCTGCCGGGCTGATTGTCACACATCTTTGGAACCAATGCCCTGATGGCAAACGGGCCGCAACGATACGGCCCGCCCCTTGTTGTCGATGTGTGGCCTATAGACCGTGACTACGACCTTGCCCTTGGCATGGCCGGTATCGATATAGGCAAACACCTCGGCTGTCAGTGCAAATTGGAATGGGTTGACGCCATTGGCCTGAATGCGCACCAGAAGATCATTTGCACCCATCTGCGGCTCGGGCATGACCTTCAGGCGTATCGGCCCGTTCTTCTTGTATTTAGCGACGACGAAAGCCGGAGTGACCGGTCCCGTGCCGCTGCCAGAATCGTCGTCGCAACATCTTCCGGCGTATCACCGGCCGCCATCGACACATCATCCGTCACATCGCAGGCAATCATCCGGATGCCGGCAGGGGTTGGCAAGGCAATCTTGCACGGTGCATTTCTCGTCACCGCGGCTTTGGCGGTGGAGACCTCTCTCGTGCCGCCAGATTAATCTGCCGACACGGCGTGATTCGCGCAGGGCTTTGGGTCGGGCGATTGGGCCGTCTGCGTCAGTCCGCCAGTGGATTCGGGCTAACGTGATGGATCCACGAGGTGAATCCATCACAGACTATGTACAATACAGCCTCGCCGCACCTAAAATGGGGCAAATATGGCGGCTGTCAGTGAGCTATCTTCATCGGCGAATCCGCCTGAGCAAAGACATGCGCTTCGGCCGGATCGAAGGTCAGTTCCATGTCCGAGCCCAGTGGATAGACGGCATCCCGCGACAAGGCTGCGATCAAGGGGGAACCGTCCCGCAGAGTGACCTCGATCACCGTTTCCGCGCCAAGACGTTCGGTCAGGGCAACCTTGCCCTGCAACTGCCCACGCCCGACCTCTGCCGGGGTCAGATATTGCGGACGGATGCCAAGTCTGGCTTTGTCGCCGGGTGCAAAGGCGATGCCTTTGCTTGCAACCGTAACCGGCTTCAGGGCCGCGTTGGCGACAGTGACAGTATCTGCCGCAACCGACTGCACGTCGACATCAAGAAAGTTCATCGACGGCGACCCAAGGAAGCCCGCAACAAAAGCATTGGCAGGATTGTGATACAGCTCCATCGGGCTGCCGATCTGCTGCACCAACCCGTCCTTCAAGACCACAATCTTGTCAGCCAGCGTCATCGCTTCAACCTGATCATGCGTTACATAGACCATGGTCGCGCCAAGGGCCTTGTGCAGCTTCCCGATCTCCATGCGCATGTCCATTCGCAGAGCGGCGTCAAGGTTGGACAGGGGCTCATCGAACAGGAATACCTGCGGTTTGCGCACGATGGCGCGGCCGATAGCGACGCGTTGGCGCTGTCCGCCCGAGAGTTGGCTGGGCCTGCGTTCCAGAAGATGCTCCATCTGCAGGATGCGGGCGGCCTCGGCGACCTTGGCATCTTTCGTCGCCTTGTCGTCGCCTGCGATGGTCAGCCCAAAGGCTACGTTTTCGCGCACTGTCATGTGGGGGAATATTGCGTAGCTTTGGAACACCATCGCTACGCCGCGTTCCTTTGGCGGCAGGTCGTTGACCACTCTTCCGCCGATATCAAGCGTGCCGCCCGAGATGTCTTCGAGCCCCGCAATCATCCGCAATAGCGTGGACTTGCCGCAACCTGACGGGCCAACGAAGACGCAGAACTCGCCATCTTCGATGGTAATGTCGACGCCCTTGATAACATGGGCATTGCCGAAGCTTTTCTTAAGGCCCGTGAGGGTGATGGCAGCCATGGTTCTACTCCGCCGATTGAGAAAGGGTAGTGACCTGAAGCAACCCGTCAGGGCCCACGGTCACAGGTTCAGGGTCCATCACATAGCCGCCGAACTGATCCTTGCCGCCGTCAGCAAAGCCCAGGATATGCATGCCGTCGGGTGTCTGGACAATGCGCGCGGCATAACGGCGGCAAGGTTCGCCCCCGTCAAGGAACGGGCCCGGTGCGACGCGCCAAGGCCCGCGCGGATGATCGGCGATCAGGTAATGGTTGCCGGTGACCGGGCTTTGCGGGTTTGCTGCGCGGTACGCGTTGGACCATTGGTGGCTTGAGGTGCAGAAAAGGCAATACCACCGCGTGCCAGCGCGGAAAACCTGCGGCACCTCCAACTGGCCGAAGCCGCCAGAAAAAACGGGAGGGCGCAGCGTCCATGTCATCAGGTCTGGCGACGTGGCAAAGCCGATCGCCCCTCCTGCGTTGGGCTCCGTAATCCCCGGTATGCGGGCGGTGAAATACATCAACCAGCCTTCCCCGTCGGGATCGCGCATGACCCAAGGGTCGCGCATGGCGCGGTCATGCCAATGGCCGATCATGTGATCCTTTTCATACAGGTCCGCAACCGGCCCGGTCAGATCCAGACACTGGCCGCCGTTCACCCGCACCCACGAATGACCGTCTGCCGAAGTCGCATGGCCAATGCGCTGGTAAAGCCCTTCCTCGGAACGCGTGGCTCCGGTGTAGAACAGATGCCATCCGCCTGTCTCATCCCGCACCACCGACCCGGTCCAGGTCGTGTAGTCGTCCCAGGCCGGTGCGTCCGATGGGCGCAGCATCGTGCCGAGATGCGTCCAGTTCACCAGATCGGTGCTGGTGGCGTGGCCTTGGCTGACGTTGAAATGACGCAGGTCAGGATCGCCAAGGCTACGGTCAGCTTGCAGGAAGTAGCCATGCCATTTCTCGCCGTCATGGGCATACCAACTGTCCCATATCCATTTGCCGTCGATTGCGATGACCATGATAGTCTCCCTTCAACCCTTCACACCAGTCGAGGCAATCGACGCGATGAAGGAGCGTTGCAAGAAAAGGTAGAAGGCCAGAACAGGCACGGTAATCATGCTGAGGTAGGCCATGATCTCGCCCCAGGCGGGGTTGAGCTGGAAAAAGTATTGCAGACCCACCATGACCGGGCGGTAGCCTTCTTCTTGCACCACCATGAGCGGCCAGAGGTACTGGTTGTACATCGCGAGGAACTTCAGGATCGCGGCCGTGGCCAGTACCGGCCCGGACAGCGGCATCACGATTCGGCGATATATCTGGAACCAGCTTGCGCCTTCAACGCGCGCCGCTTCGATCAACTCGCCCGGCAGATCCTTGAAGAACTGCACGAACAGAAAGATCGTCAGGCCATCGGCGATGAAAGGCACAATCTGGACGTGATAGCTGTTCAGCCAGCCCGTGGTGACCCCGTCGAGACCGATTGACGGTAGTTGCGATGCGATCAGCAAAAGCGGAATGGCGATCGTTTCGAACGGGACGATCAGCGTGGCAAGGATCACCGTCAGCAGAAAATCCCGCCCGCTCCAGCCAATGAACACGAAGGCGAATGCCGCCATCGAACACGCCAGCAAGGACAGGATCACCGTTACACCGGTCACCAACACCGAGTTGAAGATGAAAAGGCCCACCGGCGCGCGGTCGAACGCGGCCGCATAGTTGTTCAGGCTGATGTCGCCAACCGGCAGGAAGGCACGCAGCGAAGCGGTGTCGGTCAGAAGTTGCTGGTCGGGCTTGAGGCTCGACATCAGCATGAAGACAAGCGGAAAGATGAAGATGATCGCAATCAGGATCAGGACAGCATAGCGCACCGCAAGGCGCAGACCGTGATTGTCTGAGGTGATGGTTGCCATTTATGTGCGCTCCCGTGTCAGCCAGCGTTGGATCAGCGAAATCGACAGCACGATCACGAACAGGATGACCGAGATGGCCGACCCGCCCGAAATATCCTGCTTGCCATAACCGCGCTCGATAGCCTGAAAGACGATGGTCTGGGTGCTGTCCAGCGGTCCGCCGTTGGTCATCACGTCAATCTGCGCGAAAAGGGCAAAGGCCTGCATGGTGATGACGATCAGGACCAGAACTGCAGTATTCCGCAGCCCCGGCCAGGTGATGTAGCGGAAGGTCTGCCATTTGCTGGCACCTTCGATGGCGCCCGCCTCGTAAAGTGTCGGGCTGATGGTTTGAAGCCCTGACAACCAGATCACCATGTGAAATCCTACCGCCTGCCAGATCGACATGACGATGATGGAACCAAGCGCAGTAGACGGGTTGCCCAGCCAGTCTACCGCCGGGATCAGGCCAAAGCTGATCGCGCCCAGAAGGTTGTTCAAAAGGCCTGAGTCGCCATTGTAGATGAACCGCCAGAGCAGCGAAACCACGACGATAGAAACAACAACCGGCATGAAGTAGATCGCCCGGAAGAGGTTGATCCCCCGCAATCGTTGGTTGATCAAAAGCGCAAGGCCAAGGGCCAGACCGGCCTGAACCGGGGCGACGACGATCACGAAGATGAAAGTGTTGACGATGGCGGTCAGAAATACCACGTCCCGCGCCAGAATGTAGGTCCGGCTATTGCCCCAGTCGATGCTGGTCCACTCCCGCATGCCTTGCAGGTGCGGATAGTCCGGATTGTTGCGGGTCAAGCTGCGAACGGCCGGGTATTCCGGGACACCGTCCTTCAACACCACGACCCCCGCCTCATCGACCAAAGGCTCAACCGTCAGAACTGACATCCCCAACAGCTGGCGGTAGTTGGCAAGGCCGGTGAACTCGGTCGGGTTGGGCGAAATCAGGCGCTGGTTGGTGAACGACAGCGCGAAAGCAAAGAAAAAGGGCAGAATTACAAAGCCCGCGATCAGCAGGCCCGCGGGTCCGGCCATCAGCCATCCGGCGCGGTTCGAGCGTTGGAATTTCGATGACATGGAACCCTCCCGTTATAGCAGTCCGGGGGCGGCACAATGCCGCCCCCGGCAGGTATCAATGGCCGTAGCCGCCGTTCTTTTCGATGTCGGCGTTGATCTCATCGACAGCCGCATCCAGCGTTGCCGCTACATCCGCACCATTTGCGATGTCGGCCAGCGCCTTTTCGAACACCTTGGCCTGCACGACGTAGCCGGGCGTCACCGGACGGACGAGGGCCTGTGCTTCGGTCAGACCATAGAAGACCGCCAGCGGTGCGCCTTCCTTGTAGTTCTCGGTCATGGCCGCGGCGGACTTGGTGGACGGGACAAGACCGATGCCGTTCGCGAAATCGGCAAGGTATTTGTCCTGCAGTGCGAACTGGATGAAGGCAGAAGCGCCATCAGGATGCTTGGACGATGCCGAGATACCGAACTGCCAGCTTGCAGCACCGATCTTGGATCCGTTGCCAAAATCGGGTGCAGGCAGGAAAACGGTATCGTCAAACGCTTCAAGCGCGCCGAGGGCTGCCCAGTTGCCGTTCCAGCTGAAGGCATATTTGCCCGCTGCAAAGCCGGAATCGCGTGCGGCCGGATCTTGCGAGGCTTGTGCGTAGCCGTTGGTGAAAAGGCTCTGCCACCATGCACCAAAGGCCAATGCAGCCTCGCCGTTCAGGGCACCTTCGGCGGTCTTGTAGGTCGTCCGGTCGACGATGTCGCCGCCAAAGGACTGCAGGAAGGGCGAGAACGCATACGGATACCATTCGCCGGTCCAGGCCATGCCCGGATCGAAAGCGTACTCGAACTTGCCGCTGGCCTTGGCTGCCTCAAGCGCCGCCATGAACTCATCACCTGTCCATGGCTGGTCAAGCGTGGGCGTACGCAGGCCCAACTCGTCCAGATACGACTGGCGCGTCACCAAGGCGACGGCAGCATCCCAAAGGCCGATCGAGTAGAGCTTGCCATCCCAATAGCCTTTCGGGCCGGGCAAGAAGGTCTCAAGCGCGGCTTCGTCGATTTGCAGAGGCTGCATATAACCCGACCAAGCCCAGTTCGGCATCACTGGCCCGTCGACATCCAGGATGTCGGGCAGGTTGCCTGCCAGCGCGCCAGCCACGACAGAATCGTTGTAGGCGGCTTGCGGGAAGCTTTGGATCTCGACCTTCCAGTCGGTTTGGCTGGCGTTAAAATCGGCGATGATCTGATCGACGATCTTTGCTTCAACTTCGTTGCCTGCGCCGTGATACCACATGCTCAGCGTTTCCTGCGCGTGAACGGCGCTGCCCAGCAGAGCTGTGGCAAGCGTGGCCCCGGCGAGCCAATTTCTATGCTTCATTGGTAGTCCTCCCTGACGGTTTTTAGATGGGTGACATTCAGTTGGCGCTTCTCCGTCACGGAACCGCGCCAGTAAACGGGACCAGACACCAGGGTCGGTCCCTTCTCTTGCCGGCTTTCGCCGGAAATCATGGCAAGCAGGCGTTGCGCTGTGCGCACACCGATGGCCGCATATGGTAGCTCCACCGTGGTCAGCGGCGGAAAAAGGGTTTCGGCGATAGTCCGGTAATTGTCATACCCGGCCACCGAGATTTCCTCGGGCAGTTTCAGCCCGCGCGACCGCAGGATGCCGTAAACCTTGATCGCCATCTTGTCGTTGCCGCAACAAAAGGTCGTCGGCGGATCGGGCAACCGCAGCATACGGTCGATAGCGTCCCACAAAAGCTGGGTTTCGCCTTCGTTTTCCTCAAGCCCGCAATCCTGAACCAGCGCGGGATCATAGGCGATGCCCGCCGCGACCAGCGCCGCGCGATAGCCTTGCAGGCGCAGATGGGTGGCCGAAATGCCGCTGCGCAGGGTCAGATAGGCGATCCGGCGATGGCCTGCCGCCGCGATGCGCGCCACCAGATCATGCTGGCCACGTTCGTCATCGGGCAGGATGCTGGGTGTGCCGATCCTGTCGAAACAGTTGGCAAGTACCATCGGCGTCCCAAGCGGCAAGCGCGGCAATTCCACCCGTTGGTGGTATTCGGCAATGTAGATCAGCCCCTCGACGCGGTGCTGAAGGAACGTGCTGATCAAGGGGGCGACCCGGTCAGGCCGGCTGTCGGTGTCCGCGATCATAAGGGTCATGCCGCTATGCGAGATCACCTGCTGGATGCCCTGAAGGATGAACAGGTCGGGCAGACCGGCGGGTCTGGTGATCAGTTCCTTGGCCGTCGAAATTGCCCCTGTGATCAGGCCGATCAGGCCGGACTTCTGCGACCGCATCATCCTTGCCGCGTTGGACGGGACATAGCCCAGGGCCGACATGGCGGTTTCGACCGCTTCACGGGTTTCGCGACCGACCGGTCCGTCGCTGTTCAGGACGCGACTGACAGTCTTGGCCGAAACCCCGGCTGCTTTCGCGACGTCATAGATCGTTGCCATCCCGCCCTCCCAAGCAGTCGATGCGCGCTTGCCCCGATTTCTATCAGGTATTCCAGCGGTGTGACATCGGTGTCATGACATCGGTGTCATAAGCCTGCAAGACTGATTCTGTCAATACGGATCTAAGCGCCAATTCAGGTTGAGCGCGCCCAATCTTTGGACGCCCGACGATGCACGCATCCACTTCGCGACCTTGGTTTCAAGTTTGGCACTTACGTATGCCGACTTCTTCGCCTTATGACCGTCAAGGAGCAGTCGACTGGACCTGGCTAGGAATTCAATGGCAGTTCCCGTCCAGGCAAACGATCGCAACTGCTGGATTCTTCCAACCATTGGCCACGCTTGGGACCGCTCATTTCACGTTTCCCGAAACGCATTGCGGAAGTAGTCGGAGAACGGCTTCAGCAGGTAGGAAAGTGGTGTCCGGTCGACGGTTCGGATGAACGCATCGACCGGCATTCCGGGGACCACGTAGTCCTCGCCAAGGTCTTGCAAGCTTTTGATGTCGATCGCGATTTCCGTCCGATAATAGGTCGCCCCCGTTCGCTCATCCGTCAATGCATCAGCCGATACCAATGTCACACGCCCGCGCACCTCTGGTGTCGTTCGTGAGGGCAGCGACGAGAACACCAGACGCACGTCCTGCCCAAGGCGCACCTCATCGACATGCGTGGCCGGAACGCGCACCGCGACCAGCAAGGGACGGTCTTGCGGGACGATGAACATCAATGGATCGGCGGGCCGGATCACTGATTGCGGTGTGGTCACCTGCAGGCCGAACACAAGGCCCGCGGCAGGTGCGCGAATATCGAGATTTCCGACCCGCCGGGCCAAGGCGCGTTGCCGCTCGGAAAGTTCAAGTTCGCGCGCGGCAACGTCGCGAAGTTCAGCCTCGGCGCCTTCGCGCAGTTGCGTTGCAAGGCCGCGGATCTCGATCTCGATCTCGGTGATCCGGCCCGCGGCTTCGGCTTGGGCGGCCGTCAGTTCACCGACGCGCCCCTGCACCTGCGCCAGTTCCCGTTCAATCGCCGACACCCGCGCGGTCTGGGTCAAACCCTTTGCAAGCAAGTCACGCTGCGCCTCAAGCTCGGTGCCAAGCAACACGACTTGGGTTTCCACTGCATCCTGTTGCGCCGCGATTCCTTCGACCTGACTGCCAATCTGCCCGATGCGCTTTCCGCGCTGGTCAATGGCCTGCGCAAGCGTTTCACGATGGGCCGCGAATAGGCTTGCCTGTCCATCGATCATCTCGGCCACGTCTGGCACGATCGCCGCTGCATTCAGCAAATCGGCGGGAAACGTCACCGCATCTGCATTGTCGCGCTCTGCCTCCAGCCGCGCGCGACGCGCACTCATTTCATGAAGCTGGTTCTCGACGATTGTAAGGTCTGATTGCAGCTGGCTTCCTTCCAGCCGCAAAAGCACATCTCCGGCGCCGACCTCATCCCCTTCCGCGACAAGGATTTCCGCGACGACGCCGCCATCGAGGTGCTGGACAACCTGACGGCTTTGCGCCACCTCGATCTGGCCCGGAGCGATGATGGCCCCGGCCAGGGTTGTCAGCATGGCCCATGCCCCAAGACCGCCGATCAGCAGCCCCAAGGTCAGATAGCCCCAAAAGAGCGGCCTGCCGGCGGACCAATTCGTGTCCTTATCGGTCATGTCGCACCAGGCGGATTTGGCGTGGGCAAGATGTCAGAGTGGTTTCGGACAAGTTCGCGCAGGATTTGGTCACGCGGGCCAAAGCCCTGGCGCATCCCCTGATCAAGGACCAAAAGCAGGTCGCACTCTTGAATGGCAGCAGGCCGGTGCGCAATGATCAGCACGGACTTTCCTTCGGCCTTCAGGGTCCGGATCGCCGCATTCACTGCGACCGAGCCGTCATTGTCGAGGTTGGAGTTCGGCTCGTCCAGGATCAGCAGAACCGGGTCGCCATACAGCGCCCGGGCAAGGCCGATCCGCTGGATCTGTCCTCCCGACAGCCGCCCGCCATTGGCGAAAATCGGGGTATCATATCCCTTCGGCAGTTTCACGATCAGGTCATGCGCATCGGCCCTTTTTGCGGCCGCCACGATCCTTGCGCTGTCGGGTTCGGGGTCAAGTCGGGCGATGTTTTCGGCAACCGTCCCGTCAAAAAGCGTGATCCGCTGCGGCAGATAGCCAAGAAGGCGACCCAGAATGTCCGGGTCATACTGATCCAGCGTTGCTCCATCCAGTCGGATTTTGCCTGCCAGCGGGCGCCAGACACCCGTCAACGCCTTGGCAAGGGTCGACTTTCCTGACCCGGAAGCGCCGATCACGCCGATCGCCTGTCCCGGCTCCAGGCGAAAGCTGACCATACGAAGGATGGCTGACTGTTCACCGGGCGGCGCAACACTCAGGCTTTCGACCTCCAGAAGGGCGCGCGGACGCGGCAAGGGCGTGCATGGCGCAGACAGGGGGACACGGGAAAGCAGGATGGAAAGGCGATGCCACGCTTCGTCATAGCGCTGCGCCATAGACCACTGGCTGACGACCATTTCGATCGGTGCCAATGCCCTGCTCATCAGGATCGAGCTTGCAATCATGGCACCTGCCGTCAGTTCGCCTTGCAAGACCAGCCAGGCGCCCAGACCCAGCATTGCCGACTGCAGGAACAATCGGAAGGTTTTGGTTATCGAACCATAAGCCCCGACGATATCGCCGGTCAGGATCGCCGTCCGCAATGCCTTGCGCTGGAATGTTTGCCAACGGTCAAAACCCGCACCGGACATTCCCAGTGCTTGCAAGGTTTCGGCTTCATTCTTCAACTGGTCAGAGTATCGTTCGGCCTTCTCGGATGCCTGTCCAGAATCGGCCTGCGGTCGTCGCGACATGATCTGGTTCAGCCAGGTCAAACCGACAAGCACCACGATGCCACCGCAGGCAAGCCAGCCAAGAAACGGATGAAAGATGAAGACCGCAGCCATGAAGAAGGGGGCCCAGGGCAGGTCCATCAGTGCAAGCAGGACAGGGGACGCAAGAAATGACCGGATCGCCCTGAGATCCCGTTGCGCAATCACCGCCCCGGTATCGTTCGGATCACCTGCCGAGACCTGCAACGCGGCGCTGAAAACGCGGCGGTCCAGTTTTTCCTGAAACCGCGCCCCGACGATCGCCATCACCCGGCCACGGGTAAAATCCAGCACTCCCATCGCAAGAAAAAGACCAACGACAAGGATTGAAAGCGCAACCAGCGTTTCCTCTGAACCGCTGCCAAGCACCCGGTCATAGACCTGCAACATGTAAAGCGGCCCGGTCATCATCAGGGCGTTGACAGCGAAACTGAACAGGATGACTTGCCAGATCAGGCCAGAAGTTTCCTTACGTACTGACCTGAGTTCCTTGGCGCCTTGCGTCGATTTGTTGACGTTCAAACCCGCTCACCATATTTCGATGCGTTGAACGTGAGCTCCATCCGCGTCGGGTTTTCCTAAATGTCCTTGAGAATAGTAAATATTCACGCGGGGGTTCATGTCAACACGCAGATAGCGCAGGCGATGACGGTTATGGCGAAAGCCACGTAAGCGCGCTGATCTGCGCAGCGCGCCTTTGCACGGATTTCTCGGGTCAAACACCGTCGCCTCGGTGAAAAAGGCGTTGGGTGATCCGACCAGCCGTATCCACGCCCTGGCGCGTCACATCGGCTGAGGCAAATCACCCCGTTCGGGGGGGACCACCTATACGGTCGCTTCCAGGCCTATGCTTTTGAGTGCGCGACCTGTCCGCCTGCGCAGGGGCGTCGTCGGCAACAATGCGTCATTAGCGTCGCCATAGCGTCCGCCGCGTCCGATGTCCCCGCGGACTGTCTGCCTTTAGCTGCCCCCCATGGGCGGAAACCGGCAGTCAGTTCGAAATCCTATAACCCACCGTCTGGTTGGCCACCGCAGCCCCGAACAGGAACTTCGAATGATCCTTGACCTAACCCAACTCGGCATTGCCCAATCCTACGATGGCACTGTTACCTTTCTCGGAGAAACCGCAGGTTTCCTGAACGTCCTAGGAATGTACCGGATCGACGCCAAGGGCGTTATTTATGACGTCGAAATCATCTTTGCCAATGCGTCCTCCGCAGGCTCTGGCGGCGACCTGACGCCCGGCGTCTCGATGACCCCGATCACTCTGCAAACTTCTGATTCCATCGGATTCTTTATTTTGCCCAACGGTTGGAGCCAGAGCACGGGCAAATTGCTGGTCGAAACCGCAGGACACTTCGAGTTCCGCACCGCAACAGGGGCCGAAGCGACCATAAGTGATCTGGCCAGCCCCATCTTGTATTACGTTAACGAAGCAGGAGTGGCGACCGCGATCAAGTCGCAATATGGCACGACCACCTTCCATTCTGCCGCCAGCGCCGACACCAATTTTACCTTGAACGGCGATGCCCTGAACCATGTCCGGTTCTCGGTCGAGGTGAAGGACGGCAAGGTGCTGCTGTCCATGACCTTCGAAGATCTATGGAAAGGCGGCGACAAGGATTACAACGATGTCGAGTTCCGGCTGGATCTTGGCGCCGTCAACACCGTTGCCCTTGCACCCGAACTGGCGCCGCTGTTGCCAAAACTGCTCATGACCGAAGCCGATCTGGCCAACGTCACCGCAAAGGGCGAGCGCAGCATCGACCTTCTGTCCAACGACAGCTTCGCCGCCACCGCCCCCGGCGCGCGCATCACCCACATTTCCGGTCAGGCGATCAGCGAAGGCCAGACAATCACGCTGGCCTCGGGTGAACGGCTCACGCTGCTCAAGGACGGAGTGATCCGGATCGAAGCGACCGCTACCAGCGGCAGCACGGAAGTGACATATTTTGTCGCGGATGATAACGGCGGGTTTGGTATCGGCACGTTGAAGATCGTCACTGACGCGGTGGACGGCACGTCCGGCAATGACCAGATGCATGTGGGCTACACCGATGCCGACGGCAACATGATCGACGGCAGCGACGGAGCCAGCGAGGCCATCTACGGCTATGGCGGCAACGACAAGATCACGGCCGGCGAGGGCGACGATGTCATCGACGGCGGCGACGGCGACGATTTCATGCGGGCTGGCGCAGGCGACGACTTGGTCAAAGGCGGGGCCGGCAATGACGTGCTGGATGGCCAGAGCGGCGCCGACACGATGGACGGCGGTCTTGGCAACGACGTCTACTGGCTTGACAATGCTGGCGACGTCATCACCGAGACCAACGGCGGGGGCTATGACAAGGTCTTGTCGCAGCTGAGCCACAGCCTGCTCGACGGGTTCGAGGAACTTTGGCTCATCGAGGGATCGGCCGCCACGACCGGAACCGGCAACGCGCTGGCCAACAAGATTGTCGGCAACGCCAATGCGAACCTGCTGACCGGCGGCAATGGCGCGGACACCTTGTTTGGCGAAGACGGCGACGATCAGCTGTTTGGCGGAGACGGCAATGACCACCTCCATGCCGGGTCGGGCAGCGACACGCTGGATGGTGGCGCCGGCAAGGACAAGCTTTACGGCTCGACCGGTGGCGACGCGCTCTACGGCGGCGCAGATGCCGATCAGCTGACCGCCGGCAGCGATGGCGACATCCTGTCGGGCGGCGCAGGCAACGACCTGTTGTCGGGCGGAACCGGGGCCGACGTCTTCGTCTTTGCTGCCGACGGCAGCCGTGACACCGTAAAGAATTTCACTCTCGGTATCGACACCATCGACCTGGGCGAGTTGCAGGCGCTGAGCCTGCGCGTAACCGGAGCCACGGCGTTCTTGCAGATCGATGCGACGACGTCGGTCACCTTTTCGGACATCGCCGATCCCTCTCTGTGGTCGCTCGACACGCTCTTCGCCTGACAAAGCCCCAACCCTCGGCCGGACAAATCCGGCCGAGGGGTGCCACTATCTGCGCTCTCGGCGCACTCGTTACCTGACTTTGTTGCGTGCCTTAACCGCAGCGCCTTCTGATTTCCGGTCATCAACACCAATCCCAACCCAAGGGTTATACAATGGCTTTCCAAATCCTCCCCGTCACCACGAATGTGTCGGCACTGACCATGGCCGAAACCATGTTCGGTGATGGCATCACGATCATTTCCGCCACTTATACTGGCGATCCGCGGTCGGCCGGCATCTACGCAAATGGCACCACGATTTCGCCCGGGGTCGTTCCTTCGGACGCGGGCGTGATCCTGTCCACCGGGATTGCAAGCCAGTTCACCACCTATGCCGCCGCCAACACCTCGGCCGGTTTCGTCTCGACCAACACCCAAGGCGTGGAAAACGCTACCGAGATGAACGGCATCGCCGGCGCCTCTACACATGACGGGGCGTTCTTCGACGCCACCTTCGTCCCCGAAGGCGATATGCTGACCATGCGGCTGGTCTTCGCCTCGGAGGAATACCTCGAATGGGTGAACTCCGGCTTCAATGATGCTGTCGGCATCTGGGTGAATGGTCAGAAGATCGAGCTTGCCCTGGGCAACGGCGACATCTCGATTGACAACATCAACACTACTTCGAACCCTAACCTCTTCGTGAACAACGCCTCTGGGTCGCTGAACACGGCCATGGACGGCCTCACCGTCGTGCTGACCCTTAAGGCCCCGGTCATGGCAGGGTATCCGAACACCATCCACGTCGGCATCGCGGATGCCGGCGACTCTGTCTACGACAGTTCTATCCTGATCGTCGCCGACAGTGTCCAGACAGCGCTGATCGCTGTGGATGACACCGTGAACGTGACCGGGTACGGCGAGAAGACAGTCTGGCTTTCCGCCAACGACATCACCACTGGCCGCAATGGCGTTCAGGTCACGCATCTGAACAATGTCGCGGTTACCACCAACCAGACAGTGACGCTGACCACCGGCGACATGCTGCGCTTGAATGCCGATGGCAGCGTAACCATTCTGTCGGCGGGGGTCAGCAATCCGGTGACCTTCACTTATACTATCAGCGACGACAGCGGCACCGTCGACACCGCCTTCGTCACCGTCATCCCTGACGCGGTGGACGGCACGTCCGGCAATGACCAGATGCATGTGGGCTACACCGATGCCGACGGCAACATGATCGACGGCAGCGACGGAGCCAGCGAGG
>Ga0247831_1000471_pt1 | contig 87001 bp, 83 predicted proteins | sample LaCruzMarch2015__9_FD_192406 | JGI IMG/M metagenome (GOLD analysis project Ga0247831, IMG submission 192406) | Freshwater microbial communities from meromictic Lake La Cruz, Castile-La Mancha, Spain - LaCruzMarch2015_1m | ecosystem: Environmental > Aquatic > Freshwater > Lake | place: Spain...
GGAATTTCACCAGCTGTTTCCAGCGACCGGTGGGGCCTTGTATGGCCAGGCCACGCATGGATGGATGGCGGCGTTCGCCCGTTCGAACGCCAAAGCCCAGGTACCGGGTCTGTTCCTGGCGGGGGGCAGCGTGCACCCGGGACCGGGGGTGCCGATGGCGGCCATGTCCGGGCGACTGGCGGCCGCGGCCCTGATGGACAGCCTCGGTTTGACCAGGTTGTCCCCGCGGGCGGCTACCTCTGGTGGTACCTTGACGCACTGAGTGACGACGGCCTGCATGGCCTGACCATCATTGCATTTGTGGGCAGCGTGTTTTCACCCTATTACGCCTGGGCCAGGCGGGGCGGGCGCGACACCAATCCAGACGATTTTTGCGCCCTCAACATCGCGCTCTATTCGCGCGATGCCAAGCGTTGGACCATGACCGAGCGGGGAGCGAGCCATTGCCATCGCGATGCCCAGCAGTTCACCATCGGGCCGAGCCAACTGCGTTGGGATGGCCAAAGCCTGTTGATTGACATGGATGAAATTGGCATGCCTTTGCCATGGCCGGTGAAGGGACAGGTGCGTGTGCATCCCGAACGCTTGTTCAACTTCGGCACACCGATCGATGCGCTTGGCAAGCACCGCTGGGGTCCGTTGGCGCCTCGTGCGCGGGTGGAGGTGGACTTGCAACACCCGCAGCAAAGTTGGCAGGGCTTGGGCTATTTGGATTCCAATGAGGGCGATGAACCGGTGACCGGGTCTTGCCATGAATGGGACTGGTCACGCAGCCCGCTGCGCGACGGCAGCACCGCGGTGATTTACGACCTGCAAGCCCAGTCGGGCCAGCCAGACCAACTGCTGGCGCTGCGATTCACGCCGCAAGGCGAGGTGTTGCCGTTTGAGCCGCCTCCGCGACAAACCCTGCCGCCCACCCTGTGGCGTATCCCCAGGCGCATGCGCAGCTCAAGCAAAGTGCAGGTGGCTGAACAGCTCGAGGACACACCTTTTTACCAACGCGCCTTGTTGCACAGCGAACTGCTTGGCGAGCAGGTGCTGAGTTTTCATGAAAGCCTGCAGGTGCCGCGTTTGCGTTCACCTTTGGTGCAAGCCATGTTGCCGTTTCGCATGCCCAGGCGGGGTTGATCACTGACCCTTGAAATCAGGCTTTCTTTTTTCGGCAAAGGCTTTGATCCCTTCAGCGAAATCTTGGCTGCGGCTGCTTTGTATTTCTCGCTCACGCAACACCTCAGCCTTGTCCAGCCCAGCGGCAATCTCATTCAAGGACTGCTTGGTGGCTTGGACGGCCAACGGGGCCAAGGCAGACACCGCTGATACCAGGTCTTTCAACCGTGCCTCAAATGCTTGCGCAGGCACCACTGCTTCAAACAAACCCAAGGCTTGCAGATCCGCGCTGTTGAAGACACGCGCGGTCAAAAAAGCCCGTTTGGCCGCAGCCAAGCCAAAGTGGCTCACATAGCGATGCAAACCGCTGGGGTAAAAGTGCAGGCCCAAAGCCGCTGCGGGCATGCGCCATTCAATCCCCTCCAAACACAAGCGCAGATCGCTGGCCAGCACCAGGTCAGTCGCTCCGCCGTAGACACTGCCGTTCAAGCCGCAAATCGTGACTGCTCGAAGTTGTGCCATGGCCTCGGGCACTTTCTCAAAACTGCTCGAACCTTGGCTGTCTTCCTTGAAGCCGCCAATGTCATACCCCGCGCAAAACACCGGCTTGGGTTGACCTGTGGTGTTGGCGGTCAACACCAAGACACGCACGCTTTGGTCATCTTGCACCCGCGCGAAATGGTTCAGCAGTGCCGCCAGGTCGTGGTTTTCCAGTCGGTTGCGCTGTGCGGGGCGATTCAAGGTGATCGTGGCCAAGCCCGCGTGGATATGAAGCAAAGGGGCGCTGTTGTCGGGGGACATCATGGAGAGGGTTAATCGCGTTTGGGGTGAGCGCAGCTCTTCGGCGGACAGTGGCATCAAAGCACCACCGGCACCTCGGTGGCAGGTGGTGTGTTACGGCTGCGGGTACAGCGCACCAGACCGTCGATCATCACCATGCCAATGCCGGGAATGTCACCGAGTTGCACGCTCTCGAGCAAGGTGCGTCCGGCGGTTTCTTGGGCGCGGTCCATGAACACGAAGTCGGCTGCGCGCCCGACCTCAATCAGGCCGCAGTTGAGCTGGCGGATACGCGCGGTGTTGCCGGTGGCAAAGCAAAACACCAACTCAGCCGGGATGTTGGCCAGGCTCGAGAGCAGCGCCACCATGCGCAACATGCCCAGGGGCTGCACGCCCGAGCCAGCCGGCCCGTCGGTACCCAAGATCACGCGGTGCGGACATTTGAGTTCGAGCGCTGCTTTGGCTGCGGCAATGGCCACGCGCTCGTTGCCGTTGTGCACAATCTCGATTGCTCGGCTGGACTTCTCGCACAACTCGCACACATGCGCCTCGGGCAGCGAGGTGTGGCCACCGTTGATGTGACCAATGACGTCGGCATCGGCCTCGAGCACCACATCTTTGTCGATCAGCCCCGAGCCCGGGATGGACGGCCCGCCGGTGTGGATGGTGCTTTGGATGCCGTGCTTGCGCGCCCAGGCCACCATTTCTTTGGCCTCGTAGCCCGCCTTGACCGAACCCAAACCGACCTCGCCCAAAAGGGTCACGCCGGCCGAGGCGAGTTCAGCAAAGTCCTGCTCGGTCATGCCTTTTTCAATGATCGGCGCGCCTGCGATCACTTTGACGCCGCCGGGGCGAAAGTTGCTGAACGCGCGTTGTGCCGTGATGGCCAGGGCCTTGAGGCCGACGATGTCTTTCGGGCGGCCGGGCAGGTGCACCTCACCGGCAGAAATCATGGTGGTCACGCCGCCGTGCATGGTCGAGTCGATCCAGCCGATTTGGTTTTGCCGTGGTGTCCAGTCGCCAAAGACCGGGTGCACATGGCTGTCGATCAGGCCGGGCGCGACGCAGGTATGGCGCGCATCGATGGTGGTTTTCGCGCCCTCGGTGTCCACGTCCTTGAAGCGCCCCACGGCGGTGATCAGCCCGTCGTGGATGACGAGGGTGTCGGCATCCAAGATCGGTTGGTCGATGTCACCCGAGAGCAACAAGCCGATGTTTTGGATGACGACTTTGCCGGAGGTTTCTTCGACAAGGGCGGTGGCCATGGGGTTTCTCCTGAATGCTTTTTGGGGATGTTTTGTCTTGCCTGAGGCCACAGCATAATGCGTTGAGCTTTTGGCAGCTTTCATCCAACCGATCAGACGCATGACCACACCCAGCCACACCCACAGCGACGGTCTGCCCAGCAGCGAGGTGGCCCTGCCGCTGGGCCTGCAACGGGTCGAACCCAAACACGGGCCGGTGCGCGAGGGCAAGGTCGAGTGCAATGCCTGCCCGGTGCTCTGCCACATTTCTGAAGGACGGGTCGGCGCCTGTGACCGCTATGCCAACCACGCTGGGGTGTTGGTCCGCCTAGACCCGGTGGTGTTTTTGAGCCAATCGCATAAAGGCAGCGAACCGCAAGCCCTCACCGCACGTGCCGACGACGACACCTTGCCCCAAAGCCCGGCGCCCACCGAGCACACCGAACGCGGTGTGTTTGTCACCGGCATTGGCGCGTCCACCACCTACCCAGATTACAAACCAGCGCCTTTCATCGTCTCGGCCAAATCCAAAGGCGTGGACATGGTGACCGTGGTCACCGAAGGCATCTTCAGCTATTGCAGCCTGAAGGTGAAGATCGACACCGACCGTTTCTTGGGCGAAGAACGCGCCGCCGTGCGTTACGAAGGCGAGGACATTGGCCATGTCACCACCGCGGAATACGGCTCGCAAATGCTCAGCCTGGGGGGGGTGCACCACTTGACCGGCGGCAGCAAAAAACAAGGACGCCAGGCCTTGAACCTGATGCATATCCTGGGTAACCATGGCGCCGCAGAAGTGCAGATCGACAACGGTGCAAGCGTGGTTTTGCAAGCGGGTCAACCACCGATCGTCAACGGTGTCACCGAACAACGCATGCGGGTGGGTTGCGGCTCGGCCGCCGTGGGTATGTTCGCCCGCCAATGGTTGGGCTTGTGCGATGAGGTGGTGGTGGTCGACGACCACATCACCGGGGTGCTCACCGAACACCAGGCCGGGCGATGTCTGCACATGCGCCCCAGTGGTATCGCCATCAAAGGCCGCAAGTCCACCCCCGGTCGCTATTTCCAAGTGGCCGAAGCCGGCACGGGTTGGGGCGGCACCCAAATCACCGACCCCTTATCGATCTTGGATGGCTGGAACCCTGCGGAAGCATGGCCGGGCTTGCGCTTGCTCATGACCTCGACCACCGGTGAGCAAGCCGCTTGGTTTGTGCTGGATGACCAATTGCAAGCCCAGCCCGCCGAGATGCCGCCAGCCGTGCAACAGGTGGTGAACCGCCTTGGTGACAACTGCGAGCCTTCGCTGGTGTCGGTCTTGTTTTTGGGGGGTGCTGGCGGCAGCTTGCGCTCAGGCGTCACCGACAACCCGATTCAACTCACGCGGGCCGTCAAGCAATCGATCGTGAATGTCACCTGTGGCGGTGCGCCAGCCTATGTCTGGCCAGGCGGGGGCATCACGCTGATGGTGGATGTGTTGCGCATGCCAGCCAACAGTTTCGGCACCGTGCCCACGCCCGCCATCGTCGCGCCCATTGAGTTCAGCATGAAGCTGGCAGACTACCAAGCCTTGGGTGGCCACATGGGCTTTGTGCGCAGCTTGCACGACAGCATGCACAGAGGCGCTTGGCACAACGACGGCGCGCCCACGCAACTGCGGTGGGAAACACCACCGGCCGGGGTCAACCCCTGGCCGCTGGACCAAGCCCCGATGTTGGGCTGATGACCATGCAAGCCACTCGCCAATCCCTGGGTGACGCGCGTTGGCATTTCCAGCATGGCCCGATCGACATCGTTTTGCAAGCCGATGGGCCACCCGCTGTGGTGGACCTCGCGGTGGCGCAGGCGTGGCAAGTGTTTGAAACCGTGTTGCCCACCTTGGTGCAAGAACTCCCCGCATTGCGTGCCCCTGTCCTTTCCCCCCTCGGTGTGGGCTTGCAAGGCCCGGTGGCGCGACGCATGTGGCAAACCGCCCAGGACGCCGCTTGGGCCGCCCCCGATGGTTTCGTCACGCCCATGGTCGCGGTGGCGGGTGCTGTGGCGCAGGCGGTGTTGCAAGCCTTGGCGCAGCCAGGCATTGAGCGCGCCTATGTGAACAACGGTGGAGACATTGCCTTGCATTTGGCGCCTGGCCAAAGCTGGCGCTTGGGGCTGGTGAGCGATGTGCAGGCAGCGCTTGCCTCTGACCTGCACAGCGACTGGGTGCTTGATGGTGCGTTTTCAATCACGCATGACCTGCCGGTGCGCGGTGTGGCCACCAGTGGTTGGCGAGGTCGGAGTTTTTCATTGGGCATCGCCGACAGCGTGACCGTATTGGCCGAGACGGCTGCACAGGCGGATGTGGCCGCCACCTTGATCGCCAATGCGGTCAACCTCGAGCACCCGGACATCGTTCGCCGTCCGGCCAACAGCCTGCGCGACGACACGGATTTGGGGGGTCGGCTGGTCACGGTCGATGTGCCGCGCCTGCCCAGGGCATGGGTGGCCCGCGCTGTACAACTCGGGCTAGACTGTGCCCATGCCATGCAACAGCGTGGCCAACTGTATGCAGCCTTTTTGTGTTGCCAGGGTCAAGTGGCTGTGGCGCAACCTTTGGAGAGTTGGGTTTGAGTGCAGTCTTGATCGATGTTCGACGGGTTTTCACCCAGGTGGAAGAGATTCACCACGAGATGGGACCTGTGGCCAAGACACCTTTGCGGCGCGGCGCGATTGCCGCTGTGCTGCGCAACCCGTATGCAGGCCAGTACCACCCAGACCTATTGCCCATGATGGAAGCCTTGAACCCCTTGGGCATCGACTTGGCTCGCCAACTGTGTCAAGCCATGGGAGTGGCAGCTGAGGCCATCGAAAGTTATGGCAAAGGCGCGATCGTGGGTGCGACGGGTGAGCTGGAACACGGTGCTTTGTGGCATGTACCGGGTGGCTACGCCATGCGCGAATTGTTGGGCTGGAAGGGCGACCGAGCTTCTTACACCCAAGGCGGCAGTGGAGACAACCCCAGCGGTCAGCCGGGCAATGCACTGGCCATCGTGCCGTCCACCAAAAAAGTTGGCCCCCCTGGGGCCACGCTTGACGTGCCACTCACCCACATCAATGCCAGTTACGTGCGCGGCCATTTCGATGCGATCGAGGTGCGGGTGCCGGGTGCGCCACGCGCAGATGAGATCGTGCTGATCTTGGCCATGAGCACCGGCGCACGGGTGCATGCCCGTGTCGGTGGTTTGGCCGCCCAAGACATCAGCCAATGGAATGGATTGCGCTGACAGCGCAGGAGACACAGACATGAAAGCCCAGATTCGCAAAATCATTGTGCAAGTCGACGAGGTACTGCAAGAAGGCGGCCAAGCGGTCCACCCGCCCACGCGCCGCGCTTTGGCCATGGCGGTGATCGCCAACCCCTATGCAGGTGCCTACAGCGACCCTTTAGACCAACTGATCGACATCGGCGAGGAATTGGGGGGGCTGTTGGGTGAGCGTTGTGTTCAAGCCTTGGGCATCATTCCCGAGCAGGCGCACAGTTATGGCAAAGCAGCCATCGTGGGCGAGGGTGGCGAGCTGGAACATGCCGCAGCCATCCTGCATCCCAAGTTGGGCGCGCCTTTGCGTAAAGCCGTGGGCAAGGGCGCGGCACTGGTGCCCTCCGCCAAAAAACAAGGCGGCCTGGGCACCGCCATTGACGTCCCGCTGGGTCACAAGGACGCGGCGTTTGTGCGCAGCCACTTTGACGCCATGGAAGCGCGGGTGAGCGATGCGCCCCGCGCCAACGAAATCGTGGTGGCGGTGGTGGTGACCGACAGCGGTCGCCCTCACCCGCGCATTGGCGGCTTGCAAGTACATGAGATCGTGGGCACAGACGGCCTGCGTTGACCCAAATCCCCACGCACGGGTTGTGCGTTTTTTTAGTGGAGATCGAAGATGAAAACAGATCGCAGGAAACTTTTGACAGCCATGGGCTCGTTGGGTGTGCTCGGTGCAGTTGCACCTTGGGTCATGGCAGCCTCCTCCATCAAACCCGGATCGAAATCGGTGTTGATCGCGGTGGATGTGCAAAACTGTTTTGTTGAGGGTGGCACCTTGCCCGTGGCCAAAGGCCAAGAGGTGGTCCCTGTCATCAACCGCATCTCTGCGGCGTTTGAAAACATCGTGGTCACCCAAGACTGGCACACCCAAGGCCACGCCTCTTTCGCCTCCGCTCACGCAGGCAAAAAACCCTTCGAGACCACCAAGCTGTCTTACGGCATGCAAGTGCTCTGGCCTGACCACTGTGTGCAAGGCACGAAAGACGCCGAGTTACACCCCAACCTGGCTTTGCCTTCTGCCCAGTTGATCATCCGCAAGGGCTACCACCCCAAGGTCGACAGCTACTCGGCTTTCATGGAAGCAGATGCCAAAACCGCCACGGGCTTGTCTGGCTACTTGAAACAACGCGGCATCAAAACCGTGTTTGTCACTGGTCTGGCCACCGACTTCTGCGTCGCCTGGACCGCCATGGATGCCCGTGCCGCTGGCTTTGAAACCTATGTGGTGGAAGACGCCTGCCGCGCCATTGACCTCAATGGCTCACTCGCAGCTGCCTGGAAAAACATGGCCGCTAAAGGTGTTAAACGCATCCAGTCCAGCGACATCCAGCTCGGCTGAACCTGCGTTGTTTGTCAACCCATGCCAAAGCCGAGGTCAACCGACGTTTGTTTGCAGGTCAATGGCCAGTCGGTCGAATGCCGACTGACCGCGTCGGCCTCGCTTTTGCATGTGTTGCGCAACGACTTGGGGCTCAACAGCCCCAAGTTCGGTTGCGGTTTGGGTGAGTGCGGTGCCTGTACCGTGTTGGTCGATGGCGTGCCCGCGCGTGCATGCGTCATCCCAGCGGTCGAGATTCAACACCGTGACATCACCACCTCCGAGGGCTTGGGCAACGCCCAACACCCCCACCCTGTGCAACAAGCTTTCATTGAACAACAGGCCGCGCAATGCGGCTATTGTTTGAACGGCATGGTGATGGTGACTGTGGCTTTGCTTGAGCGCCATCCTGATCCCAGTGAATCACAGATTCGCCAAGCCTTGTCTGGCAACCTGTGCCGCTGCGGCACACACGTTGAAATCGTGGCCGCGGTTCAGCGCGCCGCCCAGTTGATGCGTGCGGCCGTCTGACACCATGCGCGCTCAACAGGTTTTTTCACGCGCTGATCTTTTCAATGGCATAGGCGTTGTGCGCATCGTGCGCCCGCCCTTGCCAGCCGCACCAACGGATGCCGGTCAACCGTCGTTTGTTTACAGCGACCCCAGCGAAGGCCCGGAGTGTTTGTTGGCGCTGTGGGACGACGCCAGCATCACGGCCTTGCACGGCCATGTGGATTTGGGCACGGGCTTGCGCACCGCCTTGACCCAACTGGTCGCTGAAGAACTCAACGCATCACCGCCGCAGGTTCATGTGCTCATGGGCATGACCGATGTCTCGCCCAACCAAGGCGCCACCATCGCCAGCGCCTCGATTCAAGTGCATGCCGCACCCTTGCGAGCCGCCGCTGCTCAGGCTCGTCAATGGTTGATCCAACAAGCAGCGCTTCGTTGGCAAGTGTCGGTCGAGACCGTGCAGCTGATGGATGGTGTGCTGCTAGCCCCCCATCAACCCCAGCTGTCCGTGGGCGAGTTGTTACAAGGACAGTCGGTTGAATTGCAGTTGGCCATGGACACACCGCTCAAAGCGGTTGCGCAACACCAGACCGTGGGCCAAAGCCTGCCGCGCGTGGACATCCCGTCCAAGGTGTTTGCCGATTTGGTCTATGTGCACGACATGCGTATGCCCGGCATGTTGCATGGCCGTGTGATCCGCCCGCCTTACGCGGGCGCTGACAGCGGCGACTTCATTGGCCGCACCCTGGAACGCGTGGATGCGCAGTCGATTGCCCATGTCCCCGGCATCCGTGGCGTGGTGGTTCAGGGCGATTTCGTGGGCGTGGTGGCTGAGCGGGAAGAACATGCCGAGCAAGCCATGCGCGAACTGGTTGTGCATTGGAAACCTTGGCCGGGCATGCCGCAGACCGATGACCTGGAAAACGCGATACGCCGCAACCCCAGCACACCGCGCGAGGTGGTCAATGAAGGCCTGGTGGACCAGGCCTTGGCGGATGCCAGCCATACCTTGCAGCGCACCTATGTCTGGCCTTACCAATTGCACGCCAGCATCGGTCCTTCGTGTGCGGTGGCATATTGGTTGAATCTGGACAACTCGCCACACCGCTTGTTGGTCTGGGCCGGCACCCAAAACCCGCATGCCTTGCGCGCTGATTTGGCCCGCTTGTGTGGCGTGCATGACACCGAGGTGAACATCATCCGCATGGAGGCCGCGGGTTGCTACGGGCGCAATGGCGCAGACGATGTGGCAGCAGACGCGGCGCTGATGTCCAAGGCCGTGGGTGCGCCGGTGCGGGTACAACTCACCCGCGCACAAGAACACCTGTGGGAGCCCAAAGGCGCGGCACAACTCATGCAGGTGCGTGGTGGCTTGAACCCGCAAGGCGAGCCCAAGGGCTACGACTTTCAAACCGCGTACCCGTCCAACGGCGCGACCACATTGGCCATGCTGCTGACCCGCACGGTTGAGCCAGTGGCACAGGCTTTCGAGATGGGTGACCGCACGGCCAGGCCACCGTACGACTTCGCTGATGTGCGTGTCACTGTCAACGACATGCCGCCGATTTTGCGGGCCTCATGGTTGCGCGGTGTGTCGGCCTTGCCCAATGCGTTTGCCCACGAGAGCTTCATTGACGAATTGGCCCATGCCGCGGGCATGGACCCGTTGCAATACCGCCTGCAACACCTCAGCGATGTACGCGCCCGCGAAATGGTTCAGGCAACCGCTGACAAAGCGGGTTGGCAAGCGCACACACAACCGCAACAACAAGCAGCGCAGGGCGATTGGTTGGTCGGGCAGGGCATGGCGTATGCGCGATACACCCACAGCAAATGGCCTGGTTTTGGCGCGGCTTGGGCAGCTTGGGTGGCCGATGTTTGGGTGCACAAAACCACCGGCGAGGTGCAGGTCAAGCGGGTCGTGGTCGGCCACGACGCGGGCATGGTGGTCAACCCCAAAGGCGTGGAACAGCAAATACACGGCAATGTTTTGCAAACCACCAGCCGGGCTTTGATGGAACAGGTGCAAACCGACCGCAGCGATGGCCGGGTCACGAGCGCAGAGTGGGGCAGTTACCCGATTTTGGGTTTCCGCCAAGTACCCGTGATTGAAGTGGTGCAAATACCCCGACCTTTGGCAGACCCCTTGGGCGCAGGTGAATCCTCATCGGTGCCAGGCACCGCAGCCATTGCCAATGCCATCTTCGATGCAACCGGCGTTCGATTTCGTAACCCGCCTTTCACACCGGAGGTGGTGCGAGCCGCCTTGCACCCCTTGCCAGCCCCAACCCGACACACACCCGCCGCCGAGCAATTCAAGCCTTCGCCCTCGGTGCAACCGGGTGTCATGCGCGGTTGGTCCTTGCGCTGGCGACAAGCCACCGGTGGCGCCCTGGCGGTGCTGGGCTTGGCGGCCAGCGTGTTGGGTTGGCATGCGGCCTTGCCAACCCTGACCAACCGTGTTTTGCCGCAGGTCAGCCCAGCGGTGTTGGCGCGAGGTGCGCAGGTGGCGGCCTTGGGCAACTGCATCACCTGCCACACCAGCGACCAAGGCGAACCCTTTGCAGGTGGCAAAGCCTTTCAAACCGCTTTTGGCACGGTCTACAGCACCAACTTGACACCCGACATACACACCGGCCTGGGGGCATGGTCTTACCAGGCGTTTGAGCGTGCGATGCGACAAGGCATTTCCCGCGATGGGCATGCCTTGTATCCCGTGTTTCCCTACACCGCGTTTGCCAAATTGAGCGACGAAGACATGACCGCTTTGTACGCCTGGTTGATGAACCAAAACACGGTTTCGCAAGCCACGCCATCTGCAGACATGGTCGCAGGCCTGGGCTGGCGACCGCTGATGGCGGTGTGGAACGGCTTGTTTCACTTGTCCAGCCCTTACCGCTATGACGCTGGCCAAAGTGCTGTTTGGAACCGAGGTGAATACCTGGTCAATGGCGTGGCGCATTGCGGTGCTTGCCACACACCACGCAACTTGTTGGGGGCCGAGAAAAACACCAGCGCCTATTTGCAAGGTGCGTTGGTCGATGGCTGGCATGCACCACCCTTGACCGCATTGAACGACTCGCCTTTGCCGTGGCGAGCCGAGGATTTTTTCAACTACTTGCGACAGGGTTTCACTGGCTTGCATGGCGTGGCCAGCGGCCCGATGGCACAGGTGGTGCGCAATTTGCAAACCGTGCCAGACGAAGACCTGCAAGCCATGTCGGTGTACCTCGCTTCCTTGCAAACGCCAAAGCTTACGTCCACCCCCGTGTTGAGCAGCCAGGCCTTGGACCAGGCAGCCTGGCGTGGAGAAGCCATGGCCCAACAAGCCTTGCTGCGGGTGCAAGCTGCTGCCCAAAGCGCACCGCTGCCGTCAGCGGCTCAGCGCCAATTCGAGGGCAGTTGCGGCGCTTGCCACCACGATGGTGAGGGACCGATGGTGCTCGGACAAAACCTGCCCTTGGCTTTGAACGGCAATCTGCACAGCGCGAGTCCCGACAACTTGGTGCAAGTTGTGTTGCACGGTGTTTTGCAGCCACCGTCCAAGCAAGCGGGCTTCATGCCTGGCTTCAAGGACAGCTTGTCGCAAGCGCAGTTGGTCGAGCTGGTGTCATGGATGCGCCTGCGCTATGCGCCAGACAAACCAGCTTGGTCCAAGGACTTGATCAAACAGGTGTTGGCCAAACACCAACCCTGAGAGGTTGGATTCGCCAATGAAAGGTATCACTGGCGATCCAGTTGCCTGCCTGCGCTCTGCATGCGCTGCCATTCCAAGCGTTCAAAAATCATCAGCATGTTTTCCAGGCTGGGTTGTTTTTTCGCCGCAAGTTCAAAGATACTGCCGTTGGTGGTACTGAGCTGGCATTGATCAACCAGGTAAGCAATGCCCGCCAAGGCTTGGGGTTGGTGGCGCTGCACACTCACCCAGGGCGATTGCAGCCAGGCCCGGGCCAGCAGCCAGAGCTTGCGCAGGGTGCTCACCACGCTGCGGTGGTTCACCGAGTCTAAGCCAATGCGTCGCAATTGGTGACCAATTTCGGCGTAGATCAAACCGGCAGACAAGATCGCAGAGCGGCAATCGCGGGGCAACTCGGCAATACCAGCGCGAGATTGTTTATACAACCGATCGGCTTCATCCAGTACGCGGCTGATCACGTGTTGCAAGGCAGGTGTGTTTTCAGGTTTGGCCAACCAAGCATCGGGCTCGATGCCTTCTTTGCGCAGCCATTGCAGAGGCAGGTAGATGCGGCCCAACCGAGCGTCTTCACCGACGTCGCGCGCGATATTGGTGAGTTGCATCGCCACACCCAGTTCGCAAGCGCGTGCCAGCGTGACCGCTTGTTGCGGGCCCATGATCCAGCACATCATGGCGCCGACACTGCCCGCCACGCGGGCGGCATAGCCGTGCAAATCTTCCATGGATTCGTAGCGACGCTGGTGGCCGTCCCAGGCAAAACCATCGATCAAGGCGTCGAGCAAATGCCTTGGCAATTGGTGGCGCTGGACAACCACGGTCAAGGCGCGGTCTTCCACATGCGACATCGGTGTGCCAGCGTAAATCAGGTCCAAGCGGTGGTTGAGCACTTGCAGGCTGCGTTCGATCGAGTTGCCGGTGTCGACCATGTCGTCGGCCACCCGGCAAAACGCGTACAAGGCGATGGCGGCGGCACGCACGCGCGGGGGCAGCAAGCGACTGGCGGCGAAAAACGTTTTCGAGCCACCACGCATCATCTCGACGCAAGCGGCGAGATCGGCGTCGGCTTTATCCGTGAACGGCAAAGGCATGGGGCACCACCTGTTCTAGCATTTTGGCGGACATCAAGACACTGGGTACACCGGCACCGGGCTGGCTGCTGGCTCCCACCATGAACAAATTGCGTACATCCTCGCTGCGGTTGTGCGGACGAAACCAAGCACTTTGCAGCAATATGGGTTCGAGACCAAACCCTGCGCCTTTGTAAGACCACAAGCGGTCTTGGAAATCTTGCGGTGTTGTGACCTTGGAGGACACGACGTGTTGTTTCAAGTCGGGCAGCACCGTGTCTTGCAACACCGAGGCGATCGCGTCTTGATAGCGCTCGGTGATGGCAGGCCAATCGGTTTCGCTGCTCAAGTTGGGCACCACTGACAAGGCGTAAAAACTGTCACAGCCCGCTGGTGCCAAGGACGGGTCGGTGGCAGTTGGGCGGTACAGGTAAAGACTGAAGTCTTTGGACAGGGTGTGGTTTTTGAAAATGTCTTGCAGCAAACCTTGGTAGCGTGGACCCAGCACCATCATGTGGTGCGGCACATCCTGGTACTGGCGGTTGGTGCCGAAATACCAAACAAACAAACCCGAGGAGTACTTGCCTTTGGCAATGCGTTTGTCGGTCCAATGACGGCGCTGCTCAGGCGCGACCAGGTGCTTGTAAGTCCAGGCCGCATCGGCATTGCTCACCACGATGTCTGCGGGCAGGAATTCGCCACTGTGCAGTTCCACACCCACGGCTGTGCCTTGTTCTACCCGGATACGAGTCACTGGGGCGTTGTAGCGGATCGGCACCTGCCGGTTAGCCAGCAGCTTGACCAAGGCTTGCACAATCGCACCGGTGCCACCCATGGCCGAGTGCACACCCCAGCGCCGCTCCAAGACATGGATCAAGGAATAGATACAAGTGACTGAAAAAGGATTGCCACCGATCAAAAGCGGGTGAAAGCTCATGACGATGCGCAGCTTAGGGTGCTTGATGTACTTGGCCACCATGCTGTAAATTGAGCGCCACGCCTGCATTTTGATCAGGTTGGGCATGGCCTTGATGACATCGGTGATCGACTCAAAGGCGACCATGCCGAGTTCTTCAAAGCCCCATTGGTAACAACGGTCAGAGGCTTTCATCAGGTCTTTAAAGCCTTGCACATCCGCAGGGTTGAACTTGGCGATCTCGGCCAACATCGCCTGGTCGTCATTGCTGTAGTCGAAATGGGTGCCGTCGTCGAAACGTATACGGTAGAAGGGTGACATCAAACGCAAATCCACATGGTCCGACATGTTTTCACCGCACAGGGTGAACAGTTCTTCGAGGTACTGCGGCATGGTGATGATGGTCGGGCCTGCATCGAAGGTGAAACCATCTTGCCGGTGCACATAGGCACGTCCACCAGCCATGTCGAGTTTTTCGAGTACCTGCACCTCGTAGCCTTTGACGCTGAGTCGAATCGCAGCGGCCAAGCCACCAAAACCGCTGCCAATCACCACGGCACGCAGGCGTTTACCCCCTGCATGGTGGTGTCGTTCATCAGGCGCTTTGAATGCATTCATGCGGTTTTCACTTTCATGGCCCAACCCCACAGGCGTTGCAATGGCAGGGCCAGCACCATCAAAACGTGTTCGATGATGGCCAATCCCAGCAAAGTACAAAGCAGCACCCAGCCGGTAGTGACCAGCAAATCATCAACCCGGACACCCCACACCATCCAGGACCAGACTGCCACCGACAGCAGCATGGTGAGGTAGAAAAAAGGACTGGGCTTGCCGGTTTTGAAATAGCTACCGATGTAGCGCAGGTGGGCAGGCAGGTAGTGCGCACCCACTTGTGGCACCCCAAAAAACAAATTGAGCTTGGCACTCAAGCGCATGCACCAGAGCAAGGCAAAGGTGCACAAGGCCACATGGTTTGGTTGACCCTGTTGCAAAGCCAGCAGCACCCCAAAGTTAAACAGCAAAGCCAACTCGTGGTGAAGCAGCACCATCACCGATTGGCCAAAGCGCTGGCTCAAGCCCAGGCCGGGCTCCAGTGGTACCCGGCGAGGACCTGCGAGCCAGCCGGTGAGGAAAGCCATCTCATGCCAACTCCACATGGCGATCACGCTCACAAAACCCAGGTAGGCATTGACCATGGAATGGTTACGCATGCTCTGCCACGAGGTCCACAGGCTCAAGCCGAGCAGAAAGCTCAGACCAAACATGCTCCATCGAAAGGTGCTGGGTGGCAAACGCACCAACCACAAAATCGCACCCGTACCCAACCACCAGCTGAACACAGCAAACAAGACAGCAGCCAAGGTGGTGGAGAAAAAATCCATGTGCTGCGCTTACCAGGTTGGTTGCATGCGGATGTCAGCAGGCAAGGCTTGTTTCTTTACCGGCAACAGGTACAGGCGCCCAAAGGTGAGGAAGGCTTGCACCGCTGTGCTGGCGCGGCCAATGGCACCGAAGACGCCCCCGCGCGCTTTGGCTTGCGCGTTGGCCATCGACAACTCGACCAAGCGTGTCATACAGGCGCGGAAAGTGGGGTGGTCGATGTCGACTTCGATCGGGAACACCTGGCGGCAGATGTCCGAGGTGATGCGAAACACCTCGTAGTCATAGTTGGTGGATTCAAAGCCCATGGCTTCATGCAACAAGGGACGGGTGTGATCACGCACATACATGGTGGCGTACACCGCCAAAATGAAGAAGCGAATCCAAAGCAAATTGCCGCCGCGCAGCAAATGCGGTTGGGCGCGCATGATCAGTGCAAAAGACTCGCCGTGGCGGAACTCGTCATTGCACCAGCGTTCAAACCAACGAAATATCGGGTGGAAGCGTTTGTCTGGGTGGCGCTCGAGTTGACGAAAAATCGTGATGTAACGCGCATAGCCAATTTTTTCGGACAGGTAGGTCGCATAAAAGATGTATTTCGGCTTGAAGAAGGTGTAGTTTTTCTGACGCTTGAGTTGCCCCAGATCAATGCCCAAATCGAAGTCTTTGAGCGACTGGTTGATGAAACCGGCGTGGCGGGATTCGTCACGGGCCATGTAAGTCATCAACTGCTTGATATCAGGGTTGCTGACGTGCTTGCGGATCTCGTTGTACAAAATACAACCCGAAAACTCAGAGGTCAAAGAGCTGATGAGGAAATCCAAAAACTCTTGGCGCATCTCGGGTGACAGCTCAGGCATGAGTTTTTTCACTTCCTCGGCAAACGCGGCATCGCGCTGGAAATGGTCGTGGTTGTTGTCACCCTGGTACTCTTTCATCATCAGGTCCCACTCGGCACGCACCGGCTCGACATCCAAGCGGTCCATGGCAGCAAAATCCGTGGTGTAAAAGCGTGGGCTCAAAACTGTGTTTTGCACCGCTTTGGCATTGGCATCTGCCGCTGTTTGCACCTTGCCAATCAAAAGCTCCACATGGTCGTGGTCCATATCAAGGGTGCTGGTGTTCATGGTGTCAGTCCTGATGAGGTTGAGGTGAAGAGGTGGTTAGGTAGTGCAGCTTGGCAAAATGAGACATGTTGCCCGGACCAAACGACTCGAGGTAGATGCGGTGTTCGGTGGCTGGGTCGAGCAGGGTCAAACGGCCATCGCTGTGGGCCACCAGTTCGAAAGCAGGGCCAGAGCCAATGCCACGGCGCATGCGCTCGCGTGACAGGGTGCGCAAGACACCACGCACAAAGCCTTGCTCACCCTCAAAGCGGGTGATTTCAGCTTGGGTGTGGGCGTCCAACACCGCCACATCACCGTTTGGACGGTCTTCAAACCGCAGTTGCATTTGCCACAAAACTGGCGCTTGGTCTTGCGACGAGTCGCTGCTTTGGTTGCGCAACAGCGCCACCACCAAGAGCACGCTGGACAAAAAGCCGACAAATATCCAGCCGGTCAGTACGTGACGGCCTGGCAAGGCACCGCTGGATACGCTGGTGTTCATGTGGCCAACCCTTGGTGAGAAGGGTGATGAGACGCGGCTGCGGGATCGACCATGTCGCCCAACACAGCGGTGACGCCAGGGTTGCACTCTTGCCATGCCTGTAACAGGCGTTCACCCACTTGCAAGGCATTTGGGATGCAGCGCAAACAGGGCTCTGTGTCCTTCAAGGCCCAAGGCTTGGCATGCGGCCACAGGTTGAGCCAAGCGATATGGTCGTTGCCGGCGAGTTTCAAGGCGATATCGCCAAAGCCATTGGCGCGAGGTTTGATGGCGGCGGCCGCGACCATGCGCAACGGCAGGTTGAAGGTCAGGGTCAAAACAATGCCGATGCGCATGACCATGCGTTTGCTGGTCAGGGTGTATACAGCAGTGCGTGCGGTGAGCCAAGCCATGAGGGTGAGCAGACCCAATGCCGTCAAGCTCAGGGCCAAACTGGTGAGCAAGGGCACCAGCAAACTGGGCTGGGGCTCGCCCATCAGGTACAAGGCTTGTATGAACATCATTGCGGCGAAATAAATCGCCAGGCTTCGCACATGGAAAACCCGCAAAGCCAGTTGACGCCAATCAGGCGAGCCTTGCCAAAGCAAGCGCTCGCCAACGGGCAAGGCTTCGGGCAAGCCTAGGGCAGCTTCAAATTCATGCTCGTGGTGGGGATTGATGTTCAAAACAGTGGCTCCTGACGGTCAGGCGTAGCGTATAGGGTGCCAGCGCCGAAATAGGCGGTGATCTTTTCCTCCTCAAGCAAGGTGATTTGCTCGGGGCTCTTGGTTTTAGGGACATTGGCAAACTGGGACGCCATGACCGCAGCGACAAACACGCCACGGGCCTTGATGCGCGAGAAAGTCATCGGCAGTAAGACCGTTCCACCTTGGTTCAATTCGACTTCGATATAGCGAAACATCATTTCGCAGCGGTCAACCCACAGGTCTTTCACGGTACCTGCTTGGTAACGGTCCGCACCATACACAGGCATGCCGCGGGGATCGAGATCGGGTGACATCACGCCATGGTCGGCGGCAATCCGCAAAGGCACGATCTTGATCTGGTCACCGTGGTAGAGGTCTGGCTCGTCAGCGCGGGCAGCCCACGCGCCTGGGCCGACGCCTGCCAACAAAGGGTCACCCACGGGCTCCAGCGGTGCGCCCAACCAACCGTGACTGGGCTGTCCACTGTAGCTGCTATCAGGACGGTTGACATCGGGTGACAAGATCTCGCGACCATTGGCCAACTTATACACCTTGGGTTCAGGCACGGGCCAGCCTGTTTGCAACGGACCGCCTTGCAAATGGCCGTTGTCCATCGGATAGCCCTCGCGGTGGCCTTCGCGTACGAGGTAGTAAACCAAACCTGCAAAAAAAGCCCAGAACATGTAGAGCACGATTTGCGCGACATCGACATATTGGGTGATAGCACCTGTTTCCATGGTTGAACTCCTTAAAAGTGGGAGAGGGTCGAAAAATCTATCAGCCTGGCAACTGTGCCAGGCCAAAACGGTTGTCTTCTGATTGGGGGCGGCGACCACGTGTCACCAAGGGCCCCAAAGCAATCAACACGGCAAACAGCATGAACATTTCGATGTGAAACACCATGCTGTAACCCGTGACTGGGGAATTCAAAGCCTCGCCAAGCAAGCCTTGTTCGGCCAGCGAGCCAGCCAGATCGCGGACCAGACCACCCAAGGCCATGGCCAAACCTGCGGCGGTGGCTTGCACCGCGCCCCAGGCGCCCAGCACGATGCCGGTTTGGGTTTCATCGGTGAGGGACATGGCATGCAGCAACATGCCCACCGAAAACAAGCCACCTGCAAAACCGATCAAGGCCGCGCCCGACTGGAACAACAGGGCAGATTCCAAAGGCGCAGAAAAAATCACTCCAGCAAAAGCTGGCAGACCCAGCAAAGCACCAAGTGCGGCCAAGCGGCAGGCGTCCACGCCTTTGCCCAAGATACGGGCTGACCAGGCAAAAGCGATCAGGGCACCCGCCGCGCTCAACGCGGTCAAACCGCTGGTGAGGCTGACATTCAAGCCCAAAACCTGGCCACCATAGGGCTCCAGCACGATGTCTTGCATGCTGAAGGCGGCGCTGCCCAAACCCACGGTCCAGAGGAATCGGCGCATGCGCGGCATGGCAATGAGCGCTCGCCATTGCTGGGAAAACCCGTCAGCATCACGTGCACCGCGCTTGACACCACGCGCCTCTTGTTTCCACAGAGAAGTGATGTTCAAGAGCGCCACCAACACCGCGCTGCCTTGCACCACCTGGATCAAACGCAGCGGTGAAAAATCAAACAACAAATAACTCAGTGCTGCGCTGCCAACGATCAAGCCGATCAACTGCATCGCGTACATCAGGGCCACCACGCGGGGACGTTTGTCTTCGGGGGAAATGTCAGAGGCCAGTGCCAAGCCAGCGGTTTGCGTGATCTGCATGCCTGCACCCACAGACAAAAACGCCACTGCCGCGCCAATGCGGATCACCCATTCGTAGCCCTCACGAGGCTCGGACAAGCCCATCAGCGCAAATGGCATGACAGCCAAACCGGCAAACATGTAGATCGTGCCGATCCACATATAGGGCAGGCGGCGCAGGCCCAGCGCCGACGGGTGGGTGTCGCTGCGGTAGCCGATCATGGCGCGCAGGGGTGCAAACACCAGGGGCAAAGCGACCGCCAAGGCGACCCACCAGGCAGGCACATTCAGCTCCAAGATCATTACCCGGTTGAGGGTGCCAACCAACAAGGCCATGGTCATACCAACCGACAGCTGGAACAAGGCCAAGCGAAACAGCCGCCCCAAAGGCAGATCGTGCGATGCCGCGTCGGCAAACGGCACGTACTGCAGCATGACACTGTGCATCCATGCGGGAGGGCGAAAGCCTTTTTTCATGCTTGTTTCCACTCCCAGGCTTGAGAGGTGTAGAAACCACTGGAGATGCGCTGCATGTTGCCTGGGCGCCAGCCCTTGGCAAGCACTGCACGCTCCAGATAGACATGCAAAGTGCTTTGACGCACAGGGGCGAGCTGTGGCGAGCGGTCGGCGCGGGGGAACAACCTGCCCATGGCATGGGCTGTGGCCAGCAAAGGAGAATGCGGCGCGAAGGTGAACAGGACCGAGTGTCGGGTGCGCTCGCACAAGGCTTCCACCGCGTTGGCAATGGTTTGGGTGTCGTAGTGGATCAGCGAGTCCATACAGACCACATGGTCGAACTCGCCGTGCTCGGCGCCCAGCATGTCGCCGGCCAAAAACGTGATGCTGCCGCCTTTGGCGCTCAATGCGGGGTTGGTCAACAACTCTTGGGCATGGCGTTCACGCGCCAAGTTGACCAAGGTGGGCGAGAGGTCGATGGCCAGCACCTGTGCGCCGCGAAGCATGGCTTCTTGCGCCAAAGCACCGGTGCCGCAACCGGCGTCGAGCAAGCGCAGACCGCGCATGTCTTGCGGTAACCACGACAACAGGGTGTGGCGCATCTGGTCGCGGCCCTTTCGCACCGTGGCGCGGATGCGTCCCACGGGTGCGTTGGAGGTCAGCACCTCCCAAGCTTTGGCGGCGGTGCGATCGAAATAGTGTTGAATCTCACCGCGCCTGGCAACATAGCTTTGCTGGTTCATGTCAGTCAAATCCCAATAAATCGAAAATATCGCGGTCTTTCATGGGAATCGAAGGCAGCGGGTCGGAACCCGCCCACAAGGCTGCGGCCAAGCGCAAGTACTCGTCTTGCACGGCCTTGATCGCGGGGGTGGCTTCCAGCTCAAACATGGTGCATTTCTGCAAACGGCTTTTGCGGATTTCGTCAAGCATGGGGAAATGCGCCATGTTCTTCAAACCGGTGACCGCGTTGAACTTGTCGACTTGATCAGTCGCATCGCTACGGTTGACGATCACGCCGCCCAACCGCACGTTGTAGTTTTTGGACTTGGCACCAATGGCTTGCACAATGCGGTTCATCGCGAAAATCGAGTCGAAGTCGTTGGCGGTGACGATCAAGGCGCGGTCGGCGTGTTGCAAGGGAGCCGCAAAGCCACCACACACCACATCGCCCAGCACATCGAAGATGACCACATCGGTGTCTTCGAGCAAATGGTGCTCTTTCAAGAGCTTGACGGTTTGACCCACCACATAGCCGCCACAACCGGTGCCCGCAGGTGGGCCACCGGCTTCGACGCACATCACACCGTTGTAGCCCTTGAACACAAAGTCTTCCAAGCGCAACTCTTCTGCATGGAAGTCCACGGTCTCCAAGGCGTCGATCACCGTGGGCATGAGTTTTTTGGTCAGCGTGAAGGTCGAGTCGTGTTTCGGGTCACAACCGATTTGCAGCACCCGTTTGCCCAGCTTGCTGAAAGCGACCGACAGGTTGGAAGAGGTGGTACTTTTGCCTATGCCGCCTTTGCCATAAATCGCAAACACCTTGGCATTGCCGATCTTGACCATCGGGTCTTGTTGCACCTGAACGCTGCCTTCGCCATCGGGTGGGCGAGGGCCGCGCTTGATATCGTTAACGGATATGGTGGCTGTTTCATTCATTGACTTGACTCCAGTGGGACTTCAGCGGCTGAAATGAGCCTTGGCTTCGTACATGGTTTCCACCGTGATGCGAAAGACACCGCGCTCACGGGCAAATATTTCGGTGTTGCGACGGGCTTTGCCGCGCACAAAAAAGGGGATTTTTTTCAGTTCTTTTTCGGCCTCCGGGGCCCAACTGCTTTCGTTGCTGGCAGGGGTGTCGGTACCAGCCGTGGTGGGCCCGCCTCCAACCAAGATGGGCAGCATGCTTGCTTCGCTCAAGGGCCTGGTTTTGGCAGGCGTGACACTGACCGCCGCGTGGCCTGATCCGAGGTGCGAGGGGGCTGCACCATCGTGGAACTCGAAGTCTTCGCGGAACATGCCCAGCAGGTGTTCTTCCAGGCCCATCATCAGGGGATGCACCCAGGTGTCAAACAAGACATTGGCGCCCTCAAAGCCCATTTGCGGGGCGTAGCGTGCGGGGAAATCTTGCACATGCATCGGCGCGGAAACCATGGTGCAGGGAATGCCCAAGCGTTTGGCGATGTGGCGCTCCATTTGCGTGCCCAGCAGCAATTCGGGTTGCAAGGCTTTGACCTGGTCTTCGACCTCAAGGTAATCGTCGGTGATCAAGGCTTCGAGGCCGTACAACTTGGCAGCCTCTCGCACCTCGCGCGCAAACTCTCGGCTGTAGGTGCCCAGGCCGACCACCTCGAAGCCCATTTCTTGGTGGGCCACACGGGCAGCCGAGATTGCGTGGGTGGCGTCGCCAAACACGAAGACGCGCTTGCCGGTGAGGTAGGTGGAGTCGACCGATTTGGCGTACCAACGGGCGTTGGAGGCTTGGCGGTAATCCGCCAGGATTTGCGTGCTGTCCCCCAAACCAGCGAGTTGACGCACCTCTTGGATGAAGTCCAGGGTGCCGTTGACACCATAAGGAATGCACTGGGTGAAAGGCTGGTCACAACTGCGCTCTAGCCATTGGGCGGTGGTGCGGGCCAACTCGGGGTAGAGCACCACGTTGAAATCGGCCTGTGCCAAGCGGCGCAGATCGGCCACGCTGGCGTTGAGCGGGGCAACCACATTGACCCCGATACCCAGGTCTTGCAACAGACCGCGGATTTCTTTGATGTCATCTCGGTGACGGAAACCCAAAGCGGTGGGACCCAGGATGTTGCAGGTGGGCTGGCGACCCGCCATCGGACTGCGTTGGTGGCCCGCAGGCACCAAGGCGCGCACCAAGTGGTAGAAGGTTTCTGATGCCCCCCAGTTTTCTTTGCGCTGATAGGCGGGCAGTTCAAGGGGCACCACAGGAATGGGTAAATTCAGGGCGAGCGCCAAACCGCCTGGGTCGTCTTGGATCAGTTCGGCGGTGCAGGAGGCACCGACCAACATGGCATTTGGCTTGAATCGCTTGTGTGCATCGCTTGCAGCTTGCTTGAACAACTCAGCGGTGTCGCCACCGAGGTCACGCGCTTGGAAGGTGGTGTAGGTCACCGGTGGGCGCCGCGGCAAGCGCTCGATCATGGTGAACAGCAAATCGGCATAGGTGTCGCCTTGCGGCGCATGCAGCACGTAATGCACATCGGTCATGGCGGTGGCCACGCGGATCGCGCCCACATGGGGCGGTCCTTCGTAGGTCCAGAGCGTGAGTTGCATGGTCTGCCTTTATGCTGCGAGTTTGGTTCGGCGACGCAAAGGACGGCTGAACAGTTCGGCCAAATCAGCCGCTTGTTCATAGCCTTGGATCGGCGTGAAGACGAGCTCAATGGCCCATTTGGTCGCCAATCCTTGGGCTTCGAGGGGGTTGGCCAATCCCAACCCGCAGACCACCAAATCGGGTGCATCCGCATGGCAGCGGTCGAGTTGGTTTTCGACATGCTGACCTTCGGTGATGCGACTGCCAGCGGGCAACAACGCCAACTCATCGGCCATCAGTTTTCGGTGCAAGTAGGGCGTGCCGATTTCGCTCAACACCATGCCGAGTTCGCGACTCAAAAAACGCGCCAACGGGATTTCAAGTTGTGAGTCGGGGAAGAAAAAGATCTTTTTCCCCTGCAGCAGTGGGCGTTGGCGAGCCAGCGCGGCCTCGGCGCGTTGGCTGGGTGCTTTGGTGACCGCTTCGAACGTGTCAGCTGACACCCCAAAAGCAGTGGCGGCGGACTGCAACCAAGCGGTCGTGCCTTCAACACCCAGCGGAAAGGGCGCGAGCAGGCGCTTTGCACCACGCGCCTCTAGCGCCAAGCTGGTGTCGGCCAAGAAGGGTTGCGCCAACAAGTACAGCGTGTCTGGACCGACTTGGGGCAGGGCTTGGCTGTTGCGGGGTGGAAAAAAATCGACCTGCTGGATGCCCATGTCGGTGAGCAAGCGTTGCAACTGGTCTTCTACGATATCGGCCAAGGTGCCCACCACCATCAGGCGTTTGGCGCTATGCGCCGGCAGGCTGGGTAACACCGGCACCATGGCGTTCAAACAGGCGTCTTCGCCTTGGGTGAAAGTGGTTTCGATGCCGCTGCCTGAGTAATTGAGCACCCGCACCTGGGGGTTGTGCTGGCGACTCAGACGTTCGGCTGCGCGGGATAAATCGAGCTTGATCACCTCTGAGGGGCAGGAGCCCACCAAGAACAGGGTGCGGATGTCAGGGCGGCGAGACAGCAATTTGTCCACCACTTTGTCAAGCTCATCATTGGCGTCGGACAAACCGGCCAAATCGCGTTCGTCGATGATGGCGGTGCCAAACCGAGGCTCGGCAAATATCATCACGCCAGCGGCAGACTGAATCAGGTGGGCACAGGTGCGAGAACCCACCACCAGAAAGAAGGCATCCTGGATTTTGCGGTGCAACCAAATGATGCCGGTCAAGCCGCAAAACACCTCGCGTTGACCACGCTCTGTACGGATTTGATGCTGGGGTTCACAGCCCAGGGCTTCTGCCCGGATCGGGATCACCGTGCTCATGCGGCCACTCCTTGGTGCATCGCCAGGGTCGCCCGTTCTTGGCGCCGTGCCGCTTTGAGTTTTAACAAAAACTGCCCAGCGTTGACGGCGTAGGCGGCATAGGCAGCCAAGGCCAGCCAGAGCTGATCACGGGTACCCATGCTGCCGGTGTAGAGCGACCACAAATAGGCGGTGTGCAAACCCAGCACCAAAAAGCTGAACACGTCTTCCCAGAAAAAAGACTTGGCAAACAACCACTTATCGAAAACCACTTTTTCCCAGATTGAGCCGGTGACCATGATGGTGTAGAGCACAGCAGTTTTGAAAACCACAGACCAAACCGCTAACGCTTCACCCATGCCGGTCAGCAAGTAACGGGCGATCAAACAGACACTCACGGCAAACACGATGAACTGAAAAGCCGCCAAAAACCCTTGCACAGGTGTCCAGATGGTTGCGTCTCGGCGGGCACGCTCCTCGGCCGTGTATAAGCCTGCACTGATAAGGGTGGATGAGGTGTCGGTCATGGCAAGGGTGGGCATTAGGCGTGAATCAACTTTAGAGACTCAAGACCAGAGTGTCAACTTAAATTGACGTTATTTAAAGCTTACAGTCTTGGTGTTTTCCCTAGGTGCCAAGTGTCTAAAAACAATGACACTTCAGGGCATATTCAACCAATTTGGCCCGAGCTTGAAAATTGAGGTCTCATGGAATTGACTGCCGCCACTGATATCAAAAGACCCCTGCAAGAAGCCCTTTCAACGCATGTCATACCTCAATTGCTGGGACAGGCCAATTGCTTGGCGCATGCCAACGACTTCACCCAAGACCAATGCGAGGTTTTGGCGCAGGCTTGCTTGTCAACCCAGGCCGGGGTTGCCGAGGCTTGCGCGCGGCGTTTTTTGACCCTGGGCTTGGATATCGAAAGCCTGATGGTGGGAGCGATCCCCAATGCCGCGCGTTTGTTCCACGACTGGTGGGCGGATGACCGGATCGATTTCGTCGATGTCACCCAAGCCACGTTTCAACTTGAAAAATTGGTGCATGCCTTGAGCGCTGAATTTGTCCTGCATGGCCTGGCCAAGCAAGCCGCGCGGGGCCACCAGGCCTTGTTAATCAACACTCCTGGTAGCCACCATTCGCTGGGCTTGTTGATCCTGTCACTGTATTTCAGGCGCTATGGCTGGCAACTGTTGAAACCCGCCAGCGCGTCCAGCCATGACATGCACAGCTTGGTTCGCGCCGAGTGGGTGGACTTGTTGGGTATCTCGGTGTCCGATCAGCGTCAATTCGACAAGCTGCGAGAGCTGATTGCTTCTCTGCGTAAGCAGGCCCGCAATCGGGTCATGCAGGTGATGGTGGGTGGGCCAGCCCTTCGCTTTGAACCCCAGTTGGCGGCTATCTTGGGGGCAGACATGGCCAGCTTTCATGCAGATGAGGCGCATGTCAAAGCACTTTCACTGGTACAGGCAGCGCAAGCCCTGACACAAAAACAACGGGCGTGAACTGGTTTTTGCCTTGGACAAAATATCCATGGGTTTGACGCATAGAATCTACAAAAGCTATGTTTTTTATAGTTTTCGGGTGTTTGTAAATTTTTCCTCCAGTTTGGCCCCTTAGATTGTCTAAATCAACGTGAATTTTCCTGCCCTGGCATCTTCTGAATCAGAACGGTTGTTTGCAACCTTGTCTGATGTTGTTTTTGTGCTCAATGGCGAAGGTGACATCTTGGACTTACAGGTCTTTGGCAAAGAGCTCCATCGCTTGGAATTGCCTACCTGGACAGGTCGCAATTTGATGTCTTTCACCACCTTGGACAGCCAGGACAAGGTCAAGCGTCTGCTCGCGCAAATACAGCAGGGTGAAACCGGGCAATGGCGCCATATCAACCTGTCGAGCCCCAGCGGCCAAGACATTCCCCTGCAGGTCAACTGCGTGCTCAATCCGAACCAGCCCGGCAGTTGCTGGATGTTTGGTCGTGATCTGAGTGCGGTGTCCCAGATGCAGCAGCGCTTGGTCGATGCCCACCAGTCCATGGAGCGCGACTACCTGCGCTTGCGCCACATGGAGGCGCGTTACCGCCTTCTGTTCGAGACGGTTTCTGAGCCAATGTTGGTGGTGGATTTGGCGCAACGCCGCATCATCGAGGCCAACCAGGCAGCACAGTTGTTATTCAAGGATGTGGTCCGCCGTTTGTCAGGCAGCGACATTGCCCAGTGTTTTGAGCCCGCTGCCAAAGACACGTTGGACAAGTTACTGCAAGCTACTCAAAACTCAGGTCGCACGGAAACCGCTCGCCTGCGGCCTCTCAAGAGCGCTCAAGACGCGCAAATGCATGCAACGGTTTTTATCCAAGAAGGCGGGCCTTTGTTTTTACTGCGCTTGCAAAGCGTGGGTCACAGTGCGGCGATTGGCGTCAATGCCCACACCAGCGACTGGTTCAAACAAGCGCTGGACAACGCCCCGATTGGCTTTGTCGTGGCCGATCGTTTGGGGATTATTTTGGCCAGCAATTCCGAGTTTTGCAGCATGGCGGGTGTTGCTTCGCACGGCCAGTTGGCAGATCGCAACCTCGAGGATTGGTTGGCCCGCGGTGCCGTCGACATGGGCGTGTTGCTCAACAATTTGCGCCAATCGCGCACTGTTCGTGGTTTTGCCACCGAGCTGCGCTCGACCGTGGGCGTATTGATGGCGGTGGACGTGGCCGCTGTCAGCTTGACTGGCGACCAAGCGACCTATGGTTTCTTTTTCCGTGACGCACAGATGGGCCGTGGCCGTGCCGACAGCTTGCCCGGCAGCGGCATGGTCGATTCGGTCGCCCAGCTCTCGCAGTTGGTCGGCCGCATGCCGATGAAAGAAATCGTGGGCGAGACCAGCACCATGATCGAACGCATGTGTATCCAAGCTGCGCTTGAACTCACCCACAACAACCGGGCCTCTGCTGCGGAAATGCTCGGTTTATCCAGACAAAGCCTGTATGTCAAGCTGCATCGTTATGGCATGGTGGCTGACGGCGACTCAGAGTAAACCCTAGACGCAACAAAAAAGCGTCAACTTTGATTGACAACCCAGCTTGTCAAATGAAAAATGGGAAGATGCCTCTTCCCAAATTCTCTGCTGTTTTAGAGTTGCTCAAACCGGTCACCTGGTTTCCGCCGATGTGGGCGTTCGCTTGTGGTGCAGTCTCTTCTGGACAGTCTTTGGCAGACAACGGCATGTTGTTGCTCATGGGCATGCTGTTGGCCGGCCCCCTGGTCTGCGCCAGCAGCCAAGCGGTCAATGATTGGTTTGACCGCCATGTCGACGCGATCAACGAGCCGCAACGCCCCATTCCGTCTGGGCGCATCCCAGGTCGCTGGGGCTTGTACATCGCGATTGCCTGGACTGCGCTTTCCTTGCTCTGGGCCTGGCCTTTGGGTGAATGGGCTTTCATCGCCACGGTTTTGGGTTTGCTGTTGGCCTGGGGTTACAGCGCACCGCCGTTTCGCTTCAAGCGCGATGGTTGGCTGGGTAACGCAGCCTGCGGCCTGAGCTACGAGGGTTTGGCTTGGGTCACTGGTGCGGCCGTGCTGCTCGGCGGCGCCATGCCAGAAGGCCGCATCTTCCTGCTGGCCTTTCTCTACAGTGTGGCCGCGCACGGCATCATGACCTTGAACGATTTCAAAGCCATCGAAGGCGACCGCCAAATGGGCGTCAGGTCCTTGCCGGTGCAGCTCGGCGTCAAGCGTGCCGCTGGCACGGCTTGTTGGGTGATGCTCTTGCCCCAGTTCGTGGTGGTCGCGTTGTTGCTGTCTTGGCGCCAGACCACGCATGCCATTGCGGTGCTGCTGCTGATTTACGCGCAGGTGCCGCTGATGACCCGTTTCATGAAAGACCCAGTGGCCAAAGCCTTGCGCTTGAGTGCCTTTGGCGTGCCTTTGCTGGTCGCCGGCATGATGGCCAGCGCGTTTGCACTGAGACAAGTCCCCTTAATGAATCTAGGAGCAACACAATGAAACACGATACCTATGACGTGGTGGTGGTGGGTGGTGGGCCAGCCGGGGCCACTGCGGCAGACGACTTGGCGCGCTACGGCCACCGTGTGCTGTTGCTGGACCGACAAGGACGCATCAAGCCCTGTGGCGGCGCGATCCCGCCCCGCTTGATCCGTGACTTTGAAATCCCCGATGAACTCATGGTAGCCAAAGCCCGTGCAGCGCGCATGATCTCGCCCCGAGACAACAAGGTCGACATCCCGATCGAGAACGGTTATGTCGGCATGGTCAACCGCGACCAGTTCGACGAGTGGTTGCGGGTGCGCGCCGAACAGCACGGCGCGGTGCGTCAGCGCGGTGTGTTTGACAAGCTCAGCCGAGACGCCGATGGCATGAGCCGGGTGCATTTCACGGTGCGTACCGACGATGGCTTGGACATGCCCGCCAGCACCCGGGGTCGGGTGGTGATCGGCGCCGACGGTGCGCGCTCGGAGGTGGCGCGTCAAGCCGTGCCAGGCGCAGAAAAAACCAAGTATGTTTTCGCCTACCACGAGATCTTGAAAACACCGCCCGAGATGGTGCAAACCGACACCGACCCGTCGCGCTGTGATGTGTATTACCGCGGCAGCTTGTCGCCCGATTTCTACGGCTGGGTGTTCCCGCACGGCGACACCATGAGTGTTGGCACAGGCAGCGCTGACAAGGGTTTTTCCTTGCGCTCGGCAGTGGGACGTTTGCGCGATGCCGCCGGCTTGCACAATGCCACGGTGCTGCGTCGCGAGGGTGCGCCCCTGCCTATGAAGCCCCTGCCGCGCTGGGACAACGGCCGCGATGTGGTGTTGGCAGGCGACGCCGCAGGCGTGGTCGCACCCGCCTCAGGCGAGGGCATTTACTACGCCATGCTGGGTGGTCGCTTGGCAGCCGAGGCTGCCCATGAATGCATCACCACGGCCAACCCAGCCGCCTTGAAACAAGCCCGCAAGCGCTTCATGAAAGAGCATGGACTGGTGTTTTGGGTGCTGGGTGTGATGCAGTATTTTTGGTATCACACCGAAAAACGCCGCGAGAGTTTTGTCAAGATGTGCGAGGACAAAGATGTGCAAAAGCTCACCTTCGACTCCTACATGAACAAAAAGCTCGAGCGCAAAAAACCGATGGCGCATGTGAAGATCTTCATGAAAGACATGGCGCACCTGATGGGCATGGCCAAGACCTGAGCTCTGTCAGGGCGGCACCGCTTCAAGCCTGGGCTGGCTTGATAGCCGCAAGGCGAGCTTGGAGGTCTGCAACAAACCGCGCGGGCTGCTCCTCGTGTAGCAAATGCCCCACGCCTGACCATGCTGAAACCGTGGCATTGCGGAGCAAGCCCTTGGCCTCCTGCGCTTGCGCGGGCGGTACGGTGCGGTCGTTCTCACCCACCATGACATGCACCGGGCATTGCAAACGGCGCAGCTTGGCCGCACCGCTTGACAGGTCCCAGGCGGCCATCATGTTCAAGGCCCCTTGCGCGTGGCTGGGGCTGGCCACCAAGCTGGCATATAAGGCCTGGCCGCGCGCATCCAAGCGTGAACCGGTGCTCTCTAGCAGCTTGTCAAGCATGCCCGGGCTGCTGGCTTGTTTGGCAAACCAGCGCGGCACCAGGGGGGTGAGCGCGAGTAACTTTGCGGCCGATGGAAACAACAAGCCCGCCAAGCCTGGCAAGGGCAACCACGCCGGGTTGATGCCGATCAAAGCTTTCGGTTGCAATCCCTGGTCGAGCACCATTTGCATGGCGATGGCTGCCCCAGCGGAATGCCCAACGAACACATCCACCTGCCATGACAGGGCGGTGAGCAATTCCCCAATGCCCCTTGCCATGCCGGGCAATGACATGCCGTCCCCGGGGGCCAGGCCGCTGAAGCCGTGTCCCGGCAAATCGATCGCCATCACCTGCGCGAAATCAGCCAAGGGCAGCAGGCTGTCGCGCCAGGTGTGGGCAGAAGCCCCGGTGCCATGCAGCAGCAAAACCCGGGGCCCCTGGGCTCCTGCTTGTTGCAGATGCCAATGCACGCCACCGGCAGGCAGAAATTGGCTTCGGTCGCTGTGCGGCCAGGTGTCTCGCAGGCTGGCCCAATCCATGTTGCTAAGCCCCTGGCTCGCGCAACACCTGGGCAGTGCCTGGTGTGCTGGCGGGTTGCCAAGCCTTGACGGCTGGGGCGGCTTGGGCTGGCAAGGCGCTGCCCTGTTGCACCGCTTGCGCCATGCGGTTGCTGTTGGCCAAGGGCAGTGGCACATAACGCGCACCCATGGCCTGGGCGAGCTGCTCGGCCTGCGGCTCGGGTCGGGCGCTGGTGTCTAGCCAAATCGCCGGTAGGCCTGCTGTTCGCCATTGACGCGCCAAAGTGAGCGCATCCTCCAGCGCTTGCGCCCGTCCACCCGTGCCTTGCAAGCCAACATTGGGGCGGCCATCGGAGAGCATCACCAGGCTGGGGGCATGGCCCAAGCGTTTTTCAGCAAGAGCGACTTGAAAGCAGGTTTGGATCGCTGCGGCCAAAGGCGTGCCGCCACCACCAGGCAAGCCAGACAAACTGCGCTTGGCGCGAACCAAGGATTTGGTCGGCGGCAACAACACCTCGGCCGTCGTGCCCCGAAAACCAATGACGCAGACCTGGTCGCGCCGCGCATACGACTGGGTCAACAACAGCTCGACCGCACCCTTGGCCTCGGCCAAGCGGTGCAAAGCGGCAGAGCCAGAAGCGTCGATCGCAAAAATCAGACAAGTTGGGCTGTTTTCTGCGAACCGGTGGACATGGAAATCCTCTACCCGCACGGCCAAACACGCTTTGCTGGTCGGCGGGATGCGGCGCAGTTTTTGACGCGGCACCGCGGCGTTCAAAGTGGCCAAGATATGCAGACGAGCACCTTGGCGTGGGTTACCTGGGCGAGGGGGCATGGGCGTGCCGCGTGAAAAACTCAGCTTGCGGTCACCACTGCGGCCTTGTCCGCGACCAGCGGCCATCGGTTGGCTGCCTTCGCTCAGGTTTTTCAGCACATCGGCGGGCAAGCTGGCCAAGGCGGCTTCGAGCAGCATGTCGGCCATCTCTTGCGGCGTGATGTCTTTCTCAGGTGGCGGTTCTTCGGTTTGCTCAGAGGGGTCGTTTTGTTCGGCTGGTGGCTCGGGCGACGCGGGTGCTGGTTCTGCCTGCTGTAGGGGTTCTGGCGGCGGCTCTGCGGCTTGTTCTGACTCCGAGGGGGGCGGCACGCGGGTGGCACGCGGCGTGAGCACCAAACGGGCGGCTCGGCCAAGGTCGTCGTCCTCGACAAGTTGGTTGCCGCGCAAGGTGGCCAGCACGCAGGCCAGCCTTGCGGCCGCGATCGGCGCGCGCAAACTCGCCACACCCAGCACCATCGCTGTTTGGCACAAGGCCTGCAACTGCGTATCGTCCAGCTGCATCTGCTTGGCATGCGCACGAAGCGCCGACAGGTCTTGCATCGGCAGGGCGGCCAGCATCAACTCTGTTTCTTCACACAGCCCGCCTGCGCGCCCGATTTGCCGCAAATCGACCCACAGCCCCAATCGCTCTTGCAGACCCCCTGCCAATGGCGGCTCGTCCTCTAAGGCTTCGTCGAGCGCGGCCACGCCAATGAAAGTGTTTTGCGATTGGTGTTGGCTGCCCATCCGCACCACGCCTTGGTCGAGCACCTGACCAAGGATGGCGGCGGTGTTGTCGGGCAAACGCTCGGCCATGGGCAAGAGCAGCACCGTGGGGCTGGTCTGCAACAACAAACCGGCTTGGTAAACCGCTTTGCCAGCGTGGAGGGTGGCACCCAAATCCAAACCGCCGAGCAAACGTTCAGGATCAGCATGGCCAGGTAGGCGACGCAGGCCGGGGTGGAGCTCAGTCAGATGGGCCAACCAGGCGTCACGCACCGGGCCGTGCGGGCCACGCAGCCAGACACCCCGCAAACCCGCTGGGTCAACGCTGAGCGCGGCCGCAGCCCACAAGGCGTCGTCCCAAGCCAGGTTCACGACCCAAGCACCTCCTCAAGGGCGCGTTGCACACGCACGCCCGAGCCGGTGTCGTCCAGCGGGTTGCGGCGCAGTCGGTGGCGCAGGGCCAGGGGCGCGATAGCGCGCAGGTGTTCGTTTTTGACGGACTTGCTGCCTTGGATAGCGGCATAGGCGCGGCTGGCGCGCATCAGTGTCAGCTCAGCACGCAAACCGTCGGTGCCCAGCCGTTGGCAGAGCTTGGCGCAGGTGCGCAGCAATTCGTCGCTGGCCACCACCTTGTCCAGGGCCTTGCGGGCTTTGACGATGTGTTTACGCAGGGCCTGGTTCTCGGCGGCAAAGCTGTCGCGGTAGGCCTCGGGGTCGCGCTCAAAAGCATCGCGGCGTTTGATCACCAACACCCGTTGGTCCAGGTCTTGCGGCGTGCGCACCTCGACCGACAAACCAAAACGGTCAAGCAGTTGGGGGCGCAATTCGCCTTCTTCCGGGTTACCGCTGCCAACCAACACAAAGCGGGCTGGGTGGCGCACCGACAGGCCTTCGCGTTCGACCACGTTTTCGCCAGAGGCGGCCACGTCGATCAACAGGTCAACCAAGTGGTCTTCCAGCAAATTCACCTCGTCGATGTACAAAAACCCCCGGTTGGCTTGCGCCAGCAAGCCGGGCGAAAAAGACTTCACGCCCTGGCTCAGGGCTTGTTCGAGGTCTAGCGCACCGACCACCCGGTCTTCGGTCGCGCCCAGTGGCAGGTCGATCACCGGCACCGGTTTGGTTTCGGTGGCGACTTTGCTGCCCGCTTTGCGGGTGCTGCAGTCGGGGCAGCTCAGGCTTTTGCTGCGGGGGTCGCAGCCGTAGGCGCAGCCCTTGACCACTTGGATCGGTGGGAGCAAATCCGCCAGGGCACGCACCGCGGTGGATTTGCCGGTGCCCCGGTCGCCGAGCGCTAAAACACCGCCGACCTTGGGGTCGACAGCCACGATTTGAATGGCAAGCTTCATCTCATCTTGACCGACGATCGCTGCAAAAGGGAAGGGAATGGCCATGCGCAGATGTTAAGCCTCAAACACCCCTTCAAGGCGGTCCTCCAACTCCTCACTGGCATGTTGGAGTTGGTTGAGCATGTCTGCGTCTGGCTTCCAGTAGGCCCGATCAGAGGCTTCGATCAGGCGGTTGGCCAAGCGGGCCGAGGCCGTGGGATTGAGCCGTGCGAGGCGGTCGCGCATCTCGGGGTCAAGCACAAAGGTTTCGGTGAGCTGCTTGTAGACCCAAGGCTGGACCTGTCCGGTGGTGGCTGACCAGCCCATGGTGTTGGTGATGTGTACCTCGATTTGTCGCACGCCCTCAAAGCCATGCTCGAGCATGCCCTCGTACCACTTGGGGTTGAGCATGCGGGTTCGGGTTTCAAGCGACACCTGCTCGGACAAACTGCGCACCGTGCCTTCGCCTCGGGTTTGGTCACCGATGTAAACCGGGGTGTTGTCCTCGCCGCCTTTGGCCTGGCGCACCGCGCGGGTGATGCCGCCTAAGGTGTCGAAATAATTGTCCACCGTGGTCACACCAAGCTCGACCGACTCCAGGTTTTGGTAGGTGAGCTGCACGTCGGCCAAGGCGCTGCGCAGCAAGGCAGCGTGGTGCACCGGTTGGCCACTCACGCCAAAGGCAAAACCCTTGCGCGAGGTGTAGGTGTTGGCGAGCTCTTCCTCGCTGTCCCAAGCGCCGTTGTCCACCAAGTGGTTGACGTTGGCGCCATAGGTGCCGTCCGAGTTGCCAAACACCCGCAGGGCTGCGGTTTCCATGTCGCACTGGTGGGCTTGTTGGTAGGCCAAGGCGTGTTTGCGGATGAAGTTTTGCGTGGGCGGCTCATCGGCTTGCGCCGCCATGAGCGCGGCTTGCGCGAGCATTTTGATTTGCAGGGGCAAGAGGTCGCGGAAGATGCCAGACAAGGTGACCACCACATCAATTCGGGGGCGACCAAGCTCGGCCAAGGGGATCAACTGGGCGCCGACCAACCTGCCGTAGCTGTCAAACCTGGGCTGAGCACCAAGCAAGCGCAGGGCTTGGCCAATTTGGCTGCCCTCGGACTTCAGGTTGTCGCTGCCCCACAGCACGATGGCCACTGACTCGGGCAAGTCATGCCCATCGTCCATGTAACGCGCAATGAGTTTGTCGGCCTGTTTGGCGCCGTCTTGCACCGCAAACGCGCTGGGAATGCGAAACGGGTCAAAGCCATGCAAATTGCGGCCTGTGGGCAAGACCTCGGGCGTGCGAAGTAAATCGCCGCCGGGGGCGGGGCGGATGTAGTGAGCGTCCAAAGCATTCAAGATGCCCTCGATTTCACTGTTACGGCCCATCAGCTTGAAAGATTTGACCAAGGTGTCAAACAACTGTTTGCGCTCAGCTGTGGCTTGCAATCCGCTGAGCTCTGCGGCTGTGGCTGCAGACTCGCCATGCACGATGGCTTGGATCGCTGCGGGAGCCACATCGCCCAAGCCTTGGCTTTCCGCCATGGCCGACAGCATGTTGAGATACTGGTCTTGGCTGTAGGCCTTACCCACCACATGCAAGCCATGGGGGATCAAGGCGTATTCCAACTCGAGCATTTGCGCTGACAGACGCTGCACCGTGTCTTGCACCTCGGTCATTTGTTCGGGCGTGTCGATTTGCCAAACCGGTTCAGCGGCGGTGAGGTCGATCGCAGCGGCCTGCGCTTGAATCAGCTCGGCCAGGCTCGCCATGTCCCGCGCCTCATTCGGGCTGAGGTTACGCCAACGGTCGATCGAGGCTTTCAAGTCCACCAAGCCACTGTACAAACCGGCTTCTTCGACCGTGGGCGACAAATAGCTGATCAGCGTGGCGCCGGCGCGGCGTTTGGCAATCGCGCCTTCCGAGGGGTTGTTGGCAGCGTAGAGGTAGAAATTGGGCAGGTCATGGATCAAACGGTCAGGCCAACAACTGCCGGCCAAACCGGTTTGTTTGCCGGGCATGAATTCGAGTGAGCCGTGGGTGCCAAAGTGCAACACCGCATCGGCTGAAAAGTCCTCGCGCAGGTAGCGGTAAAAGGCCGAGAACGCGTGGGTGGGTGCAAAGCCTCCCTCGAACAGCAGGCGCATCGGGTCACCTTCATGGCCGAAAGAGGGCTGAACCGCCACCAGCAGATTGCCAAACTGGTGACCCATGACAAAGATGGACTGCCCGTTGGTCAGTTGTTTGCCCGGCGCCGGACCCCAATGGGCTTCAATCTCAGCCAAGTGGCGTTCGCGGCGCACATGGTCTTCGGTACTGATCAAAGTGTGCACATTGGCATCTGCGCCGTATTGGTGGGCATTGCCCTGCAAAATTTTGTCTTGCAGGTCTTGCACCGATGCAGGCATGTCAACTCGGTAGCCTTGGGCTTGCATGGCGCGCATGGTGTTGAACAGCGACTCGAAAACACCCAGGTAAGCCGCGGTGCCGGTGTTGCCTGCGTTGGGCGGGAAATTGAAAATCACCATCGCCACTTTGCGCTCGGCATGGCGGCTGCGGCGCAAAGCGACCAGCTTGGCGATACGCTGGGCAAGCATCGAGGTGCGCTCGGTACAGGTGAACATGTCTTCTTGGCGATGCGCCTTGGTGAAGGTGCAGCGCTGGGCACAACCTTGGCAAGTCACGCCGTCGGCGCCGGGGCGACCGCCGTACACCATGGGCACCACCGAGCCATCGAGCTCTGGAATGGCAACCATGATCGTGGACTCCACGGGCAACAAGCCCCGGGCAGAGCCCCCCCATTGGTCCAGGGTTTGGAACTCCACCGGATGCGCTGCGACATAGGGCACATTGAGCCTGGCCAAGATGTCTTCAGCCGCGCGTGCATCGTTGTAAGCCGGGCCGCCCACAAGAGAAAAACCGGTGAGGGAAATTACCGCGTCAACCGTGGCTTGACCGTCTTTCACAAAGTAAGCCTCCATCGCTGGGCGTGAGTCCAGGCCAGAGGAAAAGGCGGTCACCACTTGCAGGCCCTGCACCTCGAGCGAAGCAATGACTGCGTCATAGTGTTGGGCGTTGTTGGCAATCAGGTAAGAGCGCAACACCAGCACACCTACGCGCCCTTTGGCCACCTGGGAGTTGACCACGGTTGGCAGTTTGGTGATGTCAGCGTCCAAGCGGTTTTTCATACGCGGGTGGTAGACACCCACCTCGGGGTACTCCACCGGCTCGCCGACCTTGACACCGCTCTTGATGAACACGTGTTTGGCATAGCGGTCGAGCAAAAACACCACCAGGTTGTGGATGTTCTCCTGGGAGCCGCCAAGCCAGTATTGCAGCGTCAGGAAATAGGCGCGCAGGTCTTGCGCGGTGCCGGGCACGAAGCGCAGGATTTGCGGCAAGCGGCGCAGCATTTTCATTTGCTTGGCGCCGGCCGAGGCATCTTGGCCAGCCTGGGGTTTGCTGCCGCGCAGTTTCTTCAGGAAAGCCATGGGGCCGGTGCTGGGCTTGCCCATGTCCAAGCGGCCCATGCGGGTGAGTTTGACCACTTCAGCCGCTGACATGATGCAAACCATGGCCGCGCAATCGGTGCGCCTGGCCTCGAGATCGGCCAAGATCGGCTTGAAATGGTCTTCCAGAAACAGCATGGTGACAATCACCACATCGGCGGTGGCGATATCAGCCCTTACCCTGTTGAGTTTTTGGGGATCGGTTGAGAATTCGGAGGCCGAGTGGATGACCAGCGACAATTGGGGCGCCAGGCGCGCCAAGGTCTCACGCGCCTTCATGGTCGCACTGTTGAGGTGCGTATCCATGGTCACAATGACCACTTTGCTGGAACCGGCGCTGGATGACTTGGCGTTCATGCGAGTTGGCTTGCTGTTGACCTCAGAGGAATGTCTGCAGTGTGTCAACAATACTTGACATTAAAAGGTGTCTCGGGAATTTTATAATTAGGGATTACCCTTGGAAAGAATGCGTTGACCACACCCTTGCATAGCGAAGCCACCGAATCCCGCCCCTGGACTGTTTGGCGTGCCCGATGGCGCAGCCTGCTGCTGGCTTTTGCCTTGAGCTTTGCGGTGGCGGGCTTGGGAGGCGCACTCACCGACATCAGCGACTGGTACTTTCAGCTGAAACAGCCCAGCTGGAAACCGCCTGATGCTGCATTTGGCCTGATCTGGTCGGTGATTTTTTCCCTTTGTGCGGTCAGTGGATGGATCGGCTGGCACTGCTTGCCAAGCCCAGGGCTGCGCAGGTTTGCTCTGTTGCTGTGGGGTGTCAATGGCGGCTTGAATGTGCTGTGGAGCCTGTTGTATTTTGGTTGGCGCCGCCCAGACTGGGCGATGCTCGAATTGCCGCTTTTATGGCTGAGCATTTTGCTGTTGATCGCCTACCACCGTCGGCACAGCCCCTGGTCAGCGGTTTTGTTGCTGCCCTACTTGGTCTGGGTGAGCATCGCAGGCCTGCTCAACTGGTCGACGATCATGCTCAACGGCCCTTTTGGCTGAGTCTTACCTGAGCGTCAACCTGGGTTATATGATTGGCGTTGATATTGAACTCCTGGCTTCAGACAAAATCCGCGGGTTCCATTCCTTCACAGGCTTTTTTTATATCGGAGATATCTATGACAAGTCGTCGCGAATTTGTGATTCAACTCAGTTTGGGCAGCACCGCCTTGTTGGCCGGAAATGCCATGGCCCAAGCCATGGTTGCAGAAGGTGATGCACAAGCTGCAGCTCTGGGCTACAAGGCAGACACCACCAAAGTGGACAAGAAAAAATACGCCAATCACAAACCCGAACAACGCTGTGACAACTGCGCCTTGTTTGTTGGCAAGGTTGGTGACAAAGCCGGTGGCTGCCCCTTGTTTGCCGGTAAACAAGTTGCTGGCCCAGGCTGGTGCAGCGCTTACGCCAAAAAAGGCTGATCGAGTCGCGCCACCCGGCGCTTTTTTCGAACCCCTGCGGTCATTTGCCCGGGGGTTTTTTCTTGGACCAATGCTTTCATGCAAGGGTAAACCCCTTGTTGTCAACTTAACCTGACACACTTAAGCTTCGAAACATAACAATAGCCTCCCGGATTGCCATTCAGGAACTGCAGGAGAACGGCCTATGACCCCATTGCTTGACAGCATCCAATCGCCGACCGATCTGCGACGTCTGTCGCCACACCAGTTGCAAACGCTGGCAGATGAGTTGCGTTCGTTTCTGATTGACAGTGTGTCCAAAACCGGTGGTCATTTAAGCTCCAACCTGGGCACGGTAGAACTCACGGTGGCGCTGCACTATGTGTTCAACACCCCGCACGACCGGCTGGTGTGGGACGTGGGCCATCAAACCTATCCGCACAAAATCTTGACCGGTCGGCGCGACCGGATGCATACCCTTCGTCAAGTCGGTGGCGTGGCGGGCTTTCCTAAGCGTGATGAAAGCGAATACGACAGCTTTGGCACCGCGCATTCCTCGACCAGCATTTCCGCGGCTTTGGGCATGGCCATCGCGGCCCGCCAAAAGGGTGAAAAGCGCCACAGCGTGGCCATCATTGGCGACGGCGCGATGACCGCAGGCATGGCCTTTGAAGCGATGAACAACGCGGGTGTGTCCGACTGCAACATGTTGGTGGTCTTGAACGACAACGAGATGTCGATCAGCCCACCTGTGGGAGCCTTGAACCGCTATTTGGCGCAGTTGATGAGTGGGCGCTTTTACGCCACCGCCAAAGAAGTCGGCCGTCAGGTGCTGAAAAACGCACCGCCTTTGTTCGAGTTGGCCCGTCGTTTGGAGCACCAAACCAAAGGTCTGCTGTTGCCCGCCACCTTGTTCGAGAAATTCGGTTTCAATTACATCGGCCCGATCGACGGTCACGATTTGGATTCACTCATTCCCACACTTGAGAACATCAAGCAACTGAGCGGTCCGCAGTTTTTGCATGTGGTCACCCGCAAAGGGCAGGGCTACCGATTGGCAGAGGCTGACCCGATCGCCTACCACGGGCCTGGCAAATTCGACCCCAAGATCGGCTTGTTGCCACCTGCCACTGCGCCCAAACAAAGCTTCAGCCAGGTGTTTGGCCACTGGTTGTGCGACATGGCCGCGGCCGACCCTAAATTGGTGGCGATCACGCCCGCCATGCGTGAGGGCTCGGGCATGGTGGAGTTCCACCAGCGCTATCCCGACCGTTACCACGACGTGGGCATTGCCGAGCAACACGCGCTGACTTTCGCCGCTGGTTTGGCTTGCGAGGGCTTGAAACCCGTGGTGGCCATCTATTCCACATTTTTGCAGCGTGCCTACGACCAGTTGGTTCATGATGTGGCTTTGCAAAAACTGCCCATGGTGTTGGCCCTTGACCGCGCAGGCATCGTCGGTGCCGATGGTCCCACGCATGCGGGCGTGTACGACATTCCGTTTTTGCGTTGCATCCCCCAGGTGAGCATCGCTTGCCCAGCTGACGAGAACGAGTGCCGCATGTTGCTCAGCACCGCCTACGCACAAGACCACACCGTGGCGGTGCGATACCCGCGCGGCGCAGGTGCAGGCACCGCCATCAGTGCTGGCTTGCCCACCTTGCCTTTTGGCAAAGGCCAGGAGCGGCGCAGCGGCAAAGGCGTGGCCATCTTGGCTTTTGGCACCATGCTCTACCCTGCTTTACAGGCCGCAGTGGCCTTGAACGCCAGCGTGGCCAACATGCGCTGGGTCAAGCCCCTGGACACCGAGCTGTTGTTCAAGTTCGCCGCCGAGCACCAAGCCTTGGTCACTGTCGAAGAAGGCGCGTTGATGGGTGGTGCTGGCGCTGCCGTGCTTGAGGCTTTGCAAGACGCTGGTTTCAACGTCCCCGTGTTGCGCTTGGGTGTGCCTGATGTGTTCACGGAACACGGCGACCCGGTCAAGATTTTGTGTTCTTTGGGCCTGGACGCAACCGGTATTGAAGCCTCGGTACGTGCGCGTTTTTCACTGCTGTTGCAAGCCGCAGAGCCTGCTGCTGGTTTGAAACTCGTGGGCAGTTGAGACCGCTTTGGGTCAGTGGGTGGTCTTGCGCGACAACTTGCGGTAGAGCGTGGCCCGACTGATACCCAGCGCCTTGGCTGCCTGAGCCACATTGCCACGCGCATGCTCTATGGCTTTGCTGATCATCGCCGTTTGGATTTGCTGCAAAGGGCCCGCGGGGGTGGTGGTTTTGCCAAAGTCGTCGCAGGCATGTTGCAAACAGGCTTTGGCCTGCAATTGCAAACCGTTCCACAGCGGCACATCCATGGCTTGATGGGATTCAGCCGCATCAAACAGCAAACCCCAGGGCAGGGCAAACACATCACTGGCATGGGCGCTGCTGGTGTGCTGGAGGTTGAGCATGTCGCGAGCCAAGGGGTTGGCACCAAGGATCAGTCCTTCGCTGTCCAACAAGACCAAACCGTCGTTGTCTTCACCCATCAAGCGACCCGGCCAGTTCAAACGCAAGAGCAGGTGATGGGGTTGGGCCAACAGCAAGGCGTTGCTGATGCTGCGGGCTGACAAGGCCGCGAGGTGCATCAACTCTGGGCGCTCTGCTGTTTGCACGCCTGTCAAATCCAGCATGCCAATGCACTCGCCGTGCGAACCCCACAATGGCGCACCTGCACAACTGTAGACGGAGGTGTCATTGAAAAAATGCTCGCCACGGTGCAGCCACACCGGTCGCTTTTCACTCAGGGCAGCACCGATGGCGGTGGTGCCCACCGCGCCCTCCGACAGGTCCACACCCACCCTGGCAATGCTGGTGACGCGTTTGTCATGTCGGTCAATCGTGCCACCGACATCCAGCAAGATACCCTCTGCATTGGTGATCAAAGCGAAAAACTGGGTACCAGCGATGGCACGACCCAAACGTTCGAGCTCGGGTTTGGCCGCTTGGATCAGATGGTGGTTTTGGTCCAAGGTTTGTTTGGCATGGGAAACAGAAACAGGATTGAAGGCCACGCTGTGATGTGTTTGCATGCCTTGGTCCATACAGCGTCGCCAACTGTTACTGATCCAGTCTTGGACCCAAGGGGCGCAGGCATGACCGTCTTCCATCACCGCATGGCGAGCGCGTTCAATGAAGTCGAGTCGATCGGGTGAAACAAGGCTGTTTTTCATCACTGTTTGACTTTGAGGCATGACCTTGAATTTACCTATCCCAAAGGATAGTCACTGTTTTGATACCCGCCACGGTGAAAACCAAAGACCCCAGCAAATGCATGCCTACTGTCAAGAAAGCCATGCCGTAGCGCGAATGCATGAGCATCTGGACGACTTCAGCGCTGAAAGAAGAAAACGTGGTGAGCGCCCCTAAAAAACCGGTCACCAGCAACAAGCGCCACAGCGGATCGAGGTCAGGCAGGGCTTGGAAAACCGCCACACAAACGCCGATCAGGTAGCCACCGATCAAATTGGCGTACAAGGTGCCCCAGGGCAGGATGCCGCTGTTGTTGAATTGCAGGCTGAGTTGCCAACGCGCCAACGCGCCTACACAAGCACCAATACATATCGCCAACACTGCGGACATGGGTCCAAACCTTTCTGTTGTTGCAGCTGCATTATCGTGCGCGGTGCTTGCAAGCGGCCTGGTCGCATAATTGGCCGATGAGAAAAACCTATCCTCTGTCCATTGAAGGACGCCACCCCGACCGTGTGCTCGAAGCCGTCAAACACGATGTGCGTAAATACCTCAAACGAGAGCGCCGTCGCGACTTGCCCGAGGGTGTGGACTATTGGGACTTTGATTGCAAGGTAGGCGACAGCAAAGAAAACGCTGCCGAGGTGCATTTGTCCGCCTTGGTCTCTGGCATCGACCAGGTGGCTCAGTCCCAAGCGGCCCAGGTGTATGTCGAGGTGTTGGCCACCCATGGCAAACGCAAACCCCGTCTCTTGGTGTCTGAAGAAGACCCCGATACGGTGCTTGAAGCAGATGACAGGTTGCCGGAGTAAACCATGCTGCAAGGGCTGCGTATCTTGGTCACCCAAGCCGACGTCTTCATGGGTCCAGCCCTGTGTGAAACCCTGGCCTCGCACGGCGCCGAGGTGCTGGCTGACACCGACCCATTCACCGACCCATCTGCAGCGCAAGCACTCATTCATCGGCATGGCCATGTCGATGTGTTACTGGTCAATTTGGCGGTGCCTGCTCCTTCCACACCCGCGGTTGATGTGGCTGATGAGGAATGGCACCGCATGTTCGACACCATGGTCCATCCCTTGCAAAGCTTGGTCAAAGCCGTGTTGCCGCAAATGCTCGCGCGTGGCCGTGGCAAGGTGTTGGTCATGGGCAGTGCCAGCGCATTGCGCGGCATGAAGCGCTCATCCAGTTACAGCGCCGCGCGGGGTGCACAACTCGCTTATGTGCAAGCCGTTGGCGTCGAGTTGGCGCCGCTTGGCATACAGGTCAATGCCATCGCACAAAACTTTGTGGACAACTCCACCTACTTTCCAGCGCAGGTTCAAGCCGATCAGCGCTTCATAGAGCGTTTGAAACGCGATGTGCCCCTGGGCCGTTTGGTCAAACCGCAAGAAGACGCCGAATTCGCGGCCTACCTGTGTAGCAGCCATGCCGATTGTTTTGTCGGCCAGGTGTTTCCGCTCAGCGGTGGCTGGGCGGTGCGCTAGTCAGTTTTTGTTGAGCGCCACCAAACTGTTGATCAAGGTGGCGTAAAACCTCTCGGGGTTTTGGATGTGGGGTGCATGCCCCAGCTCTGGAAACAAAACCAACTGGGCACCGGGGATGGCTTTCGCGGCTTGGCGTGACAGCGAGCGGTAATTGCCCAGTGCAGACTTCAAAGGCTCGGGCGCCAAGTCTTTCCCGATCGCGGTGTTGTCTTGTTCACCGACCAGCAATAAGGTGGGCACTTCGATCTTGGCGAATTCATGAACCACGGGTTGCTCCACGATCATCACATATGTCAGCGCGGAATGCCAAGCCACGGAGCGCTTGCCAGGACCACGGTACATGCCTGCCAACATTTGCACCCAAGGCTCGTATTCGGGCTTCCATTGGTTGGCGTAATAGGTGCTTTGTTGGTAATTGCGCATGCGTTCATCGGTCATGGTCAATTCGCGCGCATGCCATTGCTCCAAGCTGGGCATCGGCACACCCAAGGCCTTCCAATCTTCCAGGCCCAAGGGATTGACCAACACCAGTTGTGTGACTTCCTTGGGGTACATCAGCGCATAGCGTGTGGCCAACATACCGCCCATGGAATGGCCTATCAAGGTCACCTCTTTGATCTTGAGGGACTTCAGCAAGGCTCGGGTGTTGTCTGCCAACTCTGTGAAGCTGTATTGGTAGCTGTCTGGTTTGCTGGATTTGCAAAAACCCACCTGGTCGGGAACGATCACCCGCATGCCAGCCTTTTGCAAAGCCAGTGCAGTGGCGTGCCAGGTGGCAGCGCAGAAGTTTTTCCCGTGCAGCAACACCACCGTGGGTCGGTTGGCTTGGCTGGCGGGATAGTCCACATAGGCCATTTGCACAGGTCTTTGCTGCACGATGAACTGAAAATAGGAAACCGGTGCAGGGTATTCAAAGCCCTGCAGTTGCGGGCCATAGACAGGCGGTTCATCCGCGAACACCACAGCACTGAACATCAAGGTCAAAACGGCAAAAAATACTTTCATGGGTGTTTCATGCTGTTGTCAGCATGCCTTTGGTTTCAATGAAGTTGACCACATCGACCAAACCAGTGAGGGTTTTCAGGTTCGTCATCACGAAGGGTTTGACACCATGTGGGCCCGCACGCATGCGCTCGGTATCGGATTTCATCACACCCAAATCCGCGCCCACATGGGGTGCAAGGTCGGTTTTGTTGATGATGAACAAATCGCTTTTGGTGATGCCAGGTCCGCCTTTGCGAGGGATTTTTTCACCTGCCGCCACATCGATCACATAGATGGTGAGGTCACTGAGTTCGGGGCTGAAGGTGGCGGCGAGGTTATCGCCGCCGCTTTCGACAAACACCACGTCGGCATTGGGAAATTTTTCCAGCATGCGGTCGATCGCTTCGAGGTTGATCGAGGCGTCTTCACGGATCGCGGTGTGCGGACAGCCGCCGGTTTCCACGCCCATGATGCGTTCAGCGGGCAAAGCCCCGCTCACGGTCAGCAGGCGTTGGTCTTCCTTGGTGTAGATGTCATTGGTGATCGCGATCAGGTCGTAGTCGTCACGCATGGTTTTGCAAAGCATTTCCAGCAGGGTGGTCTTGCCTGAGCCGACCGGGCCGCCGATGCCCACGCGCAACGGGGGGAGTTTTTTGGTGCGAAAAGGGATGTGGTGCAAAGGTGTGGTCATGATCTGAACAGTCTGGAGTATTGGCTTTCGTGGCGTGCCGACAAAATCGCCAGGCGCGGGCTGAAAGATTGGCGTTGATCGTCATCGATTTGCATGGCATGGTCCACCGCCAAGGGGATCTCGGCACTGAGCGCAGCCAACATGCGTTGTCCACTGCGTTGACCCAGCGGTACGGATTTGATCGCCGCTTGCACCATGTTTTCCGCCCAGGCAAAGGCGGTGGTCAGCAAACCATCACGCACCGTCACCGCGCGGGTGGTCAGCGCCAATGCAAACACCAGCGGCCAGGTCGGTGGCAATTGCTGGCAGGTGTCATGGCGGGTCGGGTCGACATCGGTGTGGTTGCGCAACCAGTCCAGCAAAGAACGGCCCATTTGTTCAGACTGCAAGCGCATCTCGTGGGTTTCACGGGTGCGCAAGACCCACTGGTTGAGTTGGTTCAATCGCCCCACATCATGCACTTGCCATGCTGGCATGGCTTGCGCCACCACCGGCAGTTCGCTGCGGGCTTGCACCAAATGCAGTTGGTCCAGCAACCATGCTTGCGCGCTGGCTTCGTGATGCACCAAGCCATGCTCCACCGCGGCTTCCAGGCCTTCCGAGTAGGAGAAGCCCCCCACTGGCAAGGCTGGCGAGGCCAGTTGCATCAACCACAACAAATCGGAGGGGCGCTCTGGCATGGGTCAGTGGTCGTGATGGCAATTCGGGCCGTGTACGTGGTCATGCCCATGGTCATGCGCGTGACTGTGTTCATGGTCGTGACCATGACCGTGGTGCTGGCCCCCGTGGTCGCCATAGGCGCCGCTTTCTGGCTCAAAGGAATCGTTGACTTGCGCCACCTGCAAACGCATGGCGCGCAGCATGTCGGCCAGCACATGGTCAGGCTCGATCTTCAAATGATCGGCTTGCAATTCGATCGGCACGTGTCGGTTACCCAAGTGGTAGGCCGCGCGGGTCAAATCAAAGGGCGTGCCGTGCACAGGCGCCACCGTGATGCGCAAGACCGCCTGAGGGGCCGCATGGACTTGCAGCAAGGACCCGTCTGCGCCCACCAGCACATCACCGCCGCGCACCGTGGTGCCGCGAGGCAAAAACACGCCCACACTTCGGCCACTGCTGTCAGTGGTTTCAAAACGGCTTTTTTGCCGGACATCCCAATCCAGCTGAACGGTGTGGGCGCGCTTGAGCAGGGGCTTGGCCAGGCCCAGGCCTTGGCGCACGAGTTTGGAGAAATGGATCATGCGTCGAGCTTAGCGGTTTTCGATGGGCCAGGCAGGTGTCAAAACAAAAAGTAGCGTTGCGTCATGGGCAAGCTGCTGGCAGGCTCACAGGTGAGCAGTTGGCCGTCAGCTCGCACTGCATACGTTTGGGCGTCGACTTCCATGTGGGGCACCAAGTGGTTGTGGACCATGTCGCGCTTGCCCACGCCTCGGATGTTTTTCACGGCACTCAAGGTCTTGTGCAAACTATAACGACCACCAATGCCCGCTTGCAGCGCCGCTTGCGAGACAAAGCTGAGCGAGCCCTTGTGCAACGCACCGCCGTAAGCGCCAAACATGGGTCGGTAGTGAACCGGCTGGGGCGTGGGAATGGAGGCATTCGGGTCGCCCATGGCGGCCATCGCGATGAAGCCGCCTTTCATGATGATGAAGGGTTTGACACCAAAAAACGCCGGTTTCCACAGCACGATGTCTGCCCACTTGCCCACCTCCAAACTGCCAACCTCGTGGCTGATGCCGTGGGCGATCGCAGGGTTGATCGCGAGCTTGGCCATGTAGCGTTTCACGCGGGCGTTGTCATGGCGATCGGTGTCGCCGGGCAGTGGGCCGCGCTGCTGCTTCATTTTGTGGGCGGTTTGCCAGCATCGCATGCTGACCTCGCCCACACGGCCCATGGCCTGCGAGTCGGAAGAAAACATGCTGATCGCGCCAATGTCGTGCAAGATGTCTTCGGCTGCAATGGTTTCTCGGCGAATGCGGCTCTCGGCAAACGCCAAGTCCTCCGCGATGGACGGGTCGAGATGGTGACACACCATCAGCATATCGACGTGTTCATCGAGGGTGTTGATGGTGTAGGGGCGCGTCGGGTTGGTCGACGAGGGCAGCACATTGGCCTCGCCCACCACTTTCAAAATGTCCGGTGCATGGCCGCCACCTGCGCCTTCGGTGTGAAACGTGTGGATGGTGCGGCCCTTGAAGGCGGCGACGGTGTCTTCCACAAACCCGGATTCGTTCAAGGTGTCGGTGTGGATCGCCACTTGGGTGTCAGTGCGCTCGGCCACGTTCAAGCAGTTGTCGATGGCCGCTGGCGTGGTGCCCCAGTCCTCATGCAGTTTCAACCCGATGGCACCGGCGTTGATTTGTTCGTGCAACGCGTCGGGCAAAGCGGCATTGCCCTTGCCCATGAAACCCAGGTTCATGGGAAACGCATCAGCAGCTTGCAACATGCGCTCGATGTTCCAAGGGCCAGGCGTGCAAGTGGTGGCAAATGTCCCCGTGGCAGGCCCGGTCCCACCACCAAGCATGGTGGTCACGCCACTGCTCAAGGCTTCCTCGATCTGCTGAGGCGCAATGAAGTGGATGTGCGTGTCGATTGCCCCTGCGGTGACGATCATGCCTTCGCAGGAGATGATTTCTGTGCCCGGGCCAATCACGATGTCCACGCCTGGTTGCGTGTCAGGATTGCCCGCTTTGCCAATGGCAGCAATGCGGGCGTTCTTGATGCCGATGTCGGCTTTGACAATGCCCCAATGGTCCAAGATGAGCGCGTTGGTCAGCACGCAATCCATGGCGCCACCGGCTTGCGCGCCCGTGCCCACGGGGCCGTTGCGGGTACGTTGGCTTTGCGCCATGCCATCGCGGATGGTTTTGCCTCCGCCAAATTTCACTTCCTCGCCATAGCTACCTGCGCGCAAGGTGTAGTCTTGTTCCACCTCGATGATCAGGTCGGTGTCGGCCAGACGCAGTCGGTCACCCACGGTCGGACCATACATCTCGGCATAAGCACGTTTTTCAATCTGGGCCATCACTTGGCTCCTTTCAATGCACCTTGCACGTCGCCACGAAAACCATAAATCTGTCGGTCGCCTGCATAGTCCACCAATTCCACGGTGCGCTCTTGACCGGGTTCAAAACGAACGGCCGTGCCCGAGGCGATGTTCAAGCGCATGCCTTGGGCTGCAACCCGATCGAATTGCAAACCATGGTTGGTTTCAGCGAAGTGGTAGTGCGAGCCCACTTGAATGGGTCGGTCACCCGCATTGCGCACCACCAGCGTGTGGGTGCGCCGACCCACATTCAAAGCATGGTGACCAGCGTCTGTGAAAAGTTCTCCGGGCGTCATGCTCATTTGCGCCCCGCCCAGATCATGGCGACCACCACCAGCGCCGTCACCACAAAGCCCAAGGCATCGGTGGCATGGCCGTGCGAACCTGACAGGCCATGGCCCTCGTGCGCGAAAGCACTCAAGTTGATCATCATGGTCAGGCCAAAAAGAAGTTTGTGCATCTGGGGCTCCTTAAACAATCGGTTGGTGCACGGTCACCAGCTTGGTGCCATCGGGAAAGGTGGCTTCGACTTGGATGTCGGGAATCATCTCGGCAATGCCGTCCATCACATCGGCTCGGGTGAGGATGGTGCGGCCTTCGCTCATGAGTTGCGCCACGGTTTTGCCATCACGTGCACCTTCCATGACAGCGGCACTGATGAAGGCCACGGCTTCGGGGTAGTTGAGTTTCAAGCCACGGGCCCGGCGCCGTTCAGCCAGCAAGGCGGCGGTGAAGATCAACAGCTTGTCTTTTTCGCGGGGTGTGAGTTCCATGGCGTGTGCAAATGCGTTGTCTATAGAGATTTGAATTGTCATGCAATTGGCGTGCCTCACTTTGCACTTGCTTTGCACCTTGAACGTGCCTTCAATTGGTGCCTTGCACCAAACAGGATGTGTTTTTCTGGTGCATCCAAGCTTGAACACATGACGCCAAAACGCGCATCTCCAGTGAACGCGGGTTTCTACGGAGGCTGGCACAAGGCTTGCAGTAGAGGTTGGCGCAGCCCACAAGGCGCGTTTACCTCAACCCTCGAAACATTTGGAGTTCACTGCATGTTGAATCGTCGTCATCACCTCAAAGCACTGGCCGCAGCAGCTGCCATCGTCAGTGGTTCCTTGTCCATGACCGTGGCCCAAGCGGCTGACACCATCAAAGTGGGCGTGTTGCACAGCTTGTCTGGCACCATGGCCATTTCTGAAACCGTGTTGAAAGACACCGTGTTGATGGCCATCGATGAAATCAACGCCAAGGGCGGCGTGTTGGGCAAGAAACTCGAACCCGTGGTGGTTGATCCTGCCTCGAACTGGCCTTTGTTTGCAGAGAAAACCAAACAACTCTTGGGTCAAGACAAGGTGTCGGTGATCTTCGGTTGCTGGACTTCCGTGTCACGCAAATCCGTGTTGCCCGTGGTGGAAGAAATGAACGGCTTGCTGTTCTACCCCGTGCAGTACGAAGGCGAAGAGCTGTCGAAAAACGTGTTCTACACCGGTGCTGCGCCCAACCAACAAGCCATTCCTGCGGTGGACTACCTGATGAGTAAAGATGGCGGTGGCGCCAAGCGTTGGGTCTTGTTGGGCACCGACTACGTGTACCCCCGCACCACCAACAAAATTTTGCGTGCCTATCTGATCAGCAAAGGCGTGAAAGAGTCTGACATCGACGAGAAGTACACACCCTTCGGTCACTCCGACTATCAAACCATCGTGGCCGACATCAAGAAATTCTCCACCGGTGGCAAAACCGCTGTGGTCTCCACCATCAACGGTGACTCCAACGTGCCTTTCTACAAAGAGTTGGGCAATGCGGGCTTGAAAGCCAAAGACGTGCCTGTGGTGGCCTTCTCTGTGGGTGAAGAAGAACTGCGCGGCGTCGACACCAAACCGTTGGTCGGTCACTTGGCCGCTTGGAACTATTTCCAATCTATCAAGAACCCCACCAATGACGCGTTCATCAAAAAATGGTCTGACTACGCCAAAGCCAAGGGCATTGCAGGTCACAAAGACAAGCCTTTGACCAACGATCCGATGGAAGCCACTTACATCGGCATCCACATGTGGAAGCAGGCGGTTGAAAAAGCCAAGACCACCGATGTCGACAAAGTCATCGCTGCCATGGCCGGTCAAACTTTCAAAGCACCAAGCGGCATCACCAGCAAGATGGATGAGAAAAACCACCACTTGCACAAGTCGGTGTTCATTGGCGAAATCAAAGCGGATGGTCAGTTCAATGTGGTTTGGAAAACACCAGGCCCTGTCAAAGCCAAGCCTTGGAGCCCTTACATCGTAGGGAACGATAAAAAGCCTGACGAACCTGTCAAGAAGTAATCGCAGCTGTTGAGCGAGATGCACAGGGGAGGGGCGTCAAGTCACTCCCCTGTTTTTTGAAACAGAGACAAAGAGCAGGTATGAAACGGATTGGATGGGTTGGAAGTGCGTTGTGCTGGATGCTGTGGCTGAGTCCCGTTCAAGCACTGACCACGGCGCAAGTGCAAGAGTTGGTGCTGGGTGAAACAGATGCCCGTATCACGGGCTTGCAAAAAGCCTTGGCCCAAGCCGATGCGCAAACCGCTGTATTCCTTCAAGCCTTAGCCGATGACGCCGTGATGGTGGCGGGCGACAGCGTGGTGCTGGTGCGTGACGGTCAAGCCCTCGACCCCGTGACCAACGCCGAAGTGAAGATGCCCGAGAACGCCGAAAGCGTGATCAGCAACAACCGAATGCGCGGCGAGGTGGATGCCGCCTTGGCCGCCTTGCAATTGCTCAGTCCCGATGACGCGCAGCGCATGAAAGCCGCGCAAGCCTTGGTGTCCGAACCGGATGCCAGCAAATTGCCCTTGCTTGAAAAAGCCTTGGCCGCTGAAAAAAATGAAGCCATTGCCAAGCTTTTGCGCTTGGCCAATGCCGCGATTGACATTGCCAACCCCGATGCCGCCAAACGCTTGCAAGCGGCACGTGCATTGGCCGAAAGCAAAACACCCAACACCCAGCTGTTGTTGAACCAACAACTGACGGTGGAAACCGACCCGCAAGTCAAAGCCCAACTCGTGGCCTCCTTGGCCGACATCAAAGCCACGTTGGCTTGGGGTGAACGACTCGGGGCCTTGTTCACGGGCATCAGCTTGGGCTCTATTTTGTTGTTGGTGGCGCTGGGTTTGGCCATCACCTATGGCTTGATGGGCGTGATCAACATGGCCCATGGCGAGTTGATGATGGTGGGGGCTTATGCCACCTATGTGGTGCAGGCTTTGGTGCGCAGTCATGCCCCGGGCTTGTTCGATTACTACTTGGCCTTGGCGATTCCCATGGCCTTCTTGACTGCTGCTTTGGTGGGGGTGGTGATGGAGCGTGTGGTCTTGCGCCATTTGTATGGCCGACCCTTGGAAACTTTGTTGGCCACCTGGGGCATCAGTTTGATCTTGATGCAAGCCGTGCGCAGCGTGTTTGGGGCGCAAAACGTGGCGGTGGAAAACCCGTCGTGGATGAGTGGTGGCATTGAAGTGTTGGCCAACCTGAGCCTGCCTTGGAACCGTGTCTTGATTGTGGTGTTTGCCTTGATGGTGTTGGCCGCTGTGGCCTTGCTGATCAGACAAACGCGCTTGGGTTTGTTTGTGCGTGGCGTCACCCAAAACCGCGCCATGGCGTCGTGCATGGGCGTCAACACTGCGCGTATCGACACCTGTGCGTTTGCGCTGGGTTCGGGCATTGCGGGGTTGGCTGGTTGCGCTTTGAGTCAAATTGGCAACGTCGGCCCCGATCTGGGCCAAGGCTACATCGTGGACGCCTTCATGGTGGTGGTCTTGGGTGGTGTGGGCCAATTGGCTGGCACGGTCTACGCCGCGCTGGGACTGGGCGTGCTCAACAAATGGCTCGAGGGCTGGACCGGGGCAGTGCTGGCCAAAATCGCCGTCTTGGTGTTCATCATTGTCTTCATCCAAAAACGACCCCAAGGTTTGTTTGCGATGAAGGGCAGAAGTGCGGAGGCCTGAGATGAACAAACTTGAAATGCCTGCTGCCCCGCGTTTGCTCTCTTCAAAGGGATGGACCGTCTTCGCCGTCTTGTTGGTGTTGCTGACGGTTTTAGCGCCCGTGCTGAATCTGGTGCTGCCTGCCGATCATCCTTTGCACTTGAGTGATTTCGCCGTGTCCCTGATCGGCAAGATCATGTGCTTCGCCATTTGTGCCTTGGCCATGGATTTGATCTGGGGCTATACCGGTATCTTGTCTTTGGGCCATGGTTTGTTTTTCGCGCTGGGTGCCTATGCCATGGGCATGTACCTGATGCGTCAAATTGGTTTGGATGGCAACTACAAATCCGAGTTGCCCGACTTCATGGTCTTCCTCGATTGGAAAACCCTGCCTTGGCACTGGTACTTCAGCGACAGCTTTGTCGCCACCTTGTTGTTGGTGGTGTTGGCACCCGGTGTGTTGGCCTTGGTGTTTGGCTACTTCGCGTTTCGCTCGCGCATCAAAGGGGTGTATTTCTCCATCATCACGCAGGCCATGACCTTTGCCTTCATGCTCTTGTTCTTCCGCAATGAAACCGGTTTTGGCGGCAACAACGGCTTCACCGATTTCAAACGCATTTTGGACATGCCCTTGGCCACACCGCACATGCGCATGGTTTTGTTTGTATTGAGCGCTTTGTGTTTGTTGGGATTTTTCTTGGCCGCGCGTTGGTTGGTGCAAAGCAAATACGGCCGCGTTTTGCAAGCCATCCGCGACGCCGAAAGCCGGGTCATGTTTTCAGGCTATTCCCCATTGCCCTACAAACTCAGCATTTGGGTCATCTCGGCTGTCATGTGTGGCGTGGCTGGTGCTTTGTATGTGCCGCAGGTGGGCATCATCAACCCCAGTGAAATGAGCCCAGCCAATTCGATCGAGATTGCCATCTGGGCAGCCGTTGGTGGCCGTGGCAGCCTGATCGGCCCGATTGTGGGCGCCTTCATGGTGAATGGTGCCAAGAGTTGGTTGACCGTGGTGGCCCCCGAGTACTGGTTGTATGTCTTGGGTGCCTTGTTCATCCTGGTCACGCTCTACATGCCGCAAGGTTTGGTGGGCTTGGTGAAAACCATCCGCAACAAGTGGCAAAAATCTGGAGCCGCATCATGACCCCCGATTTGATGGAAGCCAACGCCCAACGCTTGGAAGACTTCAAGTTCAAACAAGTGCAAGCACCGGCCTCGGGTGGACGCCATGCAGCCTTTTCAAGATTGCACACACCAGGCGAATTGGACTTGGCACACGGTCGTATTTTGTATTTGGAAGATGTGAACGTGAGCTTCGATGGTTTCAAGGCCATCCACAATTTGTCGCTTGACATTGGCGTGGGTGAGCTGCGTTGCATCATTGGCCCCAATGGCGCTGGCAAAACCACCATGATGGACATCATCACGGGCAAGACCAAGCCGGATTCAGGCACGGTCTTCTTTGGCAGCACCATCGACTTGCTGCGCCACAGCGAGCCCGACATTGCCCAAATGGGGATCGGGCGCAAGTTTCAAAAACCCACCGTGTTTGAACACCTGAGCGTGTTTGAAAACCTGGAATTGGCTTTGAAAACCCACAAAGGTGTGGCGGCCTCGATGTTCTTCAAATTGAACGGCGAGCAAAACGACCGCTTGGCCGAGGTGTTGCACACCATCCATTTAGAAGGCGCGTTCACACGCCAAGCTGGCAACCTGAGCCATGGTCAAAAACAATGGTTGGAGATTGGCATGCTGCTGATGCAAGACCCGAAGTTGTTGTTGCTGGATGAACCCGTGGCGGGTATGACCGACCAAGAAACCGAGCGCACCGCCGAATTGTTCTTGCGCTTGAAGGGCAAGCATTCCCTGATGGTGGTGGAGCACGACATGGCCTTCATTCGCCAAATTTCTGACATCGTCACGGTCTTGTGTGATGGCGCGGTGTTGGCTCAGGGCAGCTTGGATGTGGTGCAAGCAGACGAACGCGTCATCGACGTTTACTTGGGGCGCTGATCATGTTGGCCATGGAACACATTCACCAGTACTACGGCGGCTCGCACATCCTGCGAGACATCAGTTTGACGGCGAAAGCTGGGCAAATCACGGTCTTGTTGGGTCGCAACGGCGTAGGCAAAACCACCTTGTTGAAATCCCTGATGGGCTTGGTGCCGGTACGCCAAGGTCTTATCAGCTTTGCAGGCCACACGATCACCAATGCCACGCCCTACGAGCGAGCCCTTGCCGGCATTGGCTATGTGCCCCAAGGCCGCGACATCTTCAACCGCTTGACGGTGGAAGACAACCTGCGAATGGGATTGGCCACCCAGCCCGCTTCTGCGGAGATTCCGCCAGAGTTGTTCGCCTTGTTTCCCATCTTGGACCAAATGCGGCAGCGGCGCGGTGGTGATTTGTCTGGCGGACAGCAACAGCAGTTGGCCATTGCACGTGCATTGGCTGGCAAGCCCAAGTTGTTGGTTTTGGATGAGCCCACCGAGGGCATCCAACCCAGCATCATCAAAGACATTGGTCGCGTGATTCAACAATTGGCTCAGCGTGGCGACATGGCGATTTTGTTGTGCGAGCAGTACTATGACTTTGCGGAAGAATTGGCTGATCAGTATTTGGTGATGGAGCGCGGTGAAGTGATTGCGCAAGGACCAGGTTCTGAAATGAAAGACAAAGGCATCAGAAAGCTCGTCTCGATCTGATACCTTGCTTACATGGCCCAAATGCGCGGTGCCACTGCAGGCATGCCCCACACTTGGCTGCGCCACTGCAGCCAGACCTTTTTCAGCAAGTCCACCGCGGGTTCAAGTTGATCGGACAAGACCCGCAACACCACCACACGCGGGTTGGGCGAGCTGACGCCGACTTGCAACCGCAGACTGTGCGCTTCACAGACATCACGTGCCAATTGCAAAACCCGGTCGCGTTCATCTTCGGCCATGTCGCTGCCTTGGGCCAACCACAAGCTGGCTTGGCCGCTGAGGCCATTCAGTCCCAAAGGGCTGTGCAGCAAACGCTGGTCGTCGGCACGAATGCAGCCGCGTTCCAACCAAACCCCTTCAATTTCCAAATGCTGTTGAAACTGGCCTTGCACAAAAGGCTGATGGGCATGCGGCAAGCCCAGTGCCGTGATGTCCCAGGCGATCAATTGACTCTGCGGTGCGAGCTTGAACACCACCTGGTTGTGCGCTTGGCAACCGCTGTAGGCCAGGGCTTCCAAGGGCAGCCATTCCAAACGTGCGTGGTCGGCCAAAGTGGCCTGCACCTGTTGCGAGGCGGTCAGGCCGTCCGAACCGTAAAAACGCGTCGCCCCAGGCGTGGTGATCAAGGCGTGGGCATGGGCTTGCAGGTTCAAACCAATGCGCAGTTCGTCACCCCCCACCAAGCCACTGGGCGGGTGCACTAAGATGTTGTGGCACACCGCATCGCCTTCAGGGTAGAGGCTTTTCAGAATCCGCAGTGGGCCTTCATGCAGATGGCGGGCGACGCAACGCTGGTCTTCAACGCTGTAATCCACATCAAGTTTGGCCAGCCAAGACATTCAGCGTTTCATTCCAACAATTTGAAACCCACGGCGCAGACAAATCCCACCAGGGTGGAAAAGCCCGCCATGTTGGGCGTGGACAAGTGGGCAGCTTCGGGCAACATGGCCGAGCCAATCATGGTCAGCATGGCCCCTGCAGCAATGCCTTCCACCACGATCATGGCGCTGTGCGGAATCGACTCACCCACATAGGCACCAAAGGCCGCACCCAAAGCGCAAATCACGGTCAGCACCGACCACAACATGATGATTTTGAAAGTGGTGAATCCCTGGTGCTTCATGTTGACACTGGCAGACAAGGCCTCAGGAAAATTGGCCAAGAACAACGCGCCGACCAAGGTCAGGGGCATCACTTCCATGAAAGTCAGCGGCACACCCGCAGCGGTTTTGGCCGCCACGATGGACAGCATGACCGTGCCAATCACAAAACTCTCGGGGATCACGTCCAACAAATTGCCCAGCCAAATTGCCATACCCGCATTGTTGTGCTCTTCCTTCATGCTGCTCAGGTCGGTGGGCGTGGGCAGGGTGGTGCCGTTGCTGCGCAAGGCTTGAATCGCCAAGTCGGCCCATGCTTGTTTCGCATGGGTGGCTTCGTCCACTTGGCGTCGGTTTTCTGAAATGCGTTGGCTGGCCAATTCGCGCACCGAGGCTGCGAACTCGGGGTGGTTGCGGGCAAACGCCTCGTACTGGGACTTGTGCAACACCAACAACTCGGCCGGGCCATGTTCGGCCACGGCGATGGTGCTGTGGGCTTGGTGTCCCAAGAACGAGACCTCGCCAACCAGGTCGCCACGGTCCGCAGCGTGGCCCGTGCCGTCGCTGTGCGACAAACGCAAGCTGCCTTTGCGCACGATGTAGAGCTCGTTGGACGCGTCACCGATGTTGAACAGGGTTTCGCCTTCCACCAAAAACTTGGGGTGCAGCAACTTGATCAGCTCCTGCATCAAGGCCGGTGACATGCTGTTGAAAAACGAGGAACTGCCAATCGACTGGATCAGCTCGACTTGTTGTTGGTGTTTGTTCTTCGTGTGCTGGGCCAGCACATAAGCGCCTTTGCGCAAATAGCCGCCATGGGCACTCAGGAGTTGGTCGAGCAGCAGGAACAGCAAACCGCCGCCCATCATGCCCAGCAGCATCGCCACCATGTGACCCATTTCAGCACTCCGTTGGGACGGCTCGGCATTGGACAGGGCTTGCACCGTGGGCGCCACCAGTTCAATGGCCAGCGCAGAGATGAGGGCCCCGGCACCAAAACCGGCCATGGCCCCCACGGTATTGTTCGACATCGGCGTGGTGATGCCGACAATCGCCCCCAACACCATGGAGCCCGCTGCAATCGCGCCCAACAGGGCGGCCCACAGAATCAATGTTGTGCTCATGTCGTTCATGGCTGTCTCCGGTGGGGTCAAGGACCTTGTTCTGGGCGAACCATGTTCTGGTTGGAGCGCCTATTGTCAGCTATGCAAATAAGCGGGCAATTTCGCGCCACACTTGTGGCAGTGAACAGCTGACGCCATGTGACCCTCGGTCAAGCATTCATGGCAACTGCGGGTGGTGACATGGTCCGACAAATGTTCGCCCCGGTAGTGCAGTGCCATCTCGGCCGTCACAATGCCGGTGGGCACGGCCAGGGTGCCCCAACCGATCAACATCATGATGGACGCGACGAACCTGCCCAAGTCAGTTTTGGCTGTGATGTCACCAAACCCCACCGTGGTCACGGTGGTGATGGCCCAGTAAATCGAGGTGGGAATGCTGGTGAAGCCATTTTCTGGCCCCTCAATCACATACATCAAACTGCCAACGATGATCACCAGCAGCATGACAAAGGACAGGAAAACCATGATTTTTCTGCGGCTGTCGGCCAAAGCCAGCACCAACCATTGGTACTCGGCCACATAGCCGGGCATCTTCAGCACCCTGAAGATGCGCAACAAGCGCATCACCCGCACGTCCATCAGCGCATAGAGCTCAGGAAAAAACAGTGCCAAGTAGGTGGGTAACAAAGCCAGCAAATCAATCACGCCAAAAAAACTGCGTGCATAAAGCCACGGCCTCGGATGGCACATCAGGCGAATCACATACTCGACAGTGAACAAGATGGTGAAGAACCATTCTGCAATCAAAAAGGGCGTTCGAAAACCTTTGTGCAGTCCCTGAACGCTGTCAGCCATGACAATCAAAACGCTTAAGAGAATGCACCAGATCAAGGCAATGTCAAAACGCCTTCCCCATGGCGTGTCGGCTTCAAAAATGATGGTGTAGGCGTGAAGACGCCAACCGCTCAGGGCCGTGGTTTGTGAATCTGTTTGCATGCGAATGTTCTCGGTGATGAAAAAGGGCAAGCCCGAAGCTTGCCCAGAAGATGCCTTGATTGGTTCAGATCAATCGAGGATCTTGGAATTGAACATGGTGCCATCCAAGTCCAAGGGGTAGTCCATGTCTTTGATGATCATCAACAAGCCTTGGAAGACAAAGATCACCAGCAGCTGCACAAACAAACCCGTGATGCCCGGCGTGGCCATCATGACCAACACAAAATACAGGTTGGCCAGCAAACCCAACCAGCCATAAAAAGCCGCAGGAAAGGTGATTTGCGTGGTGGTCAGCAGACCCGACACCCGCTGCACCAGCACCGCGTGAAACGGCACATCCATGCTGGGTCGCGTTTTGACCACGGCGCGGACTTGGCTGAGGAATTGCGAGGCGCTGTCTTTCATGGCGGCATAGCTCAGATGGCCTTCAACGAAGGTGGCCATGTCTTTGCGGAAGGTGCCAAAAATGGCGGTGCGTTGCTCTGGGGTGACGTTTTCAAACACATCCTTGAAATCGCGCTCAAAGTTGTCCACCGCATCCATGGTGGTTCTGTGCATTTCCGTGATCGCATCGCGCTTGCGGTTGACCACACCAAAGGTGATGGCCAATGCAATGCCCATGACCGAACCCACAGCGGTGACCGCCAACAACAAAATGGGGCGCTCAATGTATTGGTAAATATTGAGCTGCAGGGTTTTATCCACCGAGCTCACCAACACCCGCAAACCCAAGTGGGCCGCCATGTTGCCAAACACCAAGCTGAAGACGGAAATGCCCAAAATTTCGGTCAGCAAACTGCTCATGCGCAACAGCTGCAGGACCCGCAAAAGACGGAACAAGCGCAGCAAGCCCAAAATCTCCAGGTGCTGCTCTGGCATCAACCCCCAATAGGCCATCACCACCATGGCAGACGGCACAATGGCCAGCAAATCAAATACCAGCAAGATGAAATTCTTGGCGTCTGTCAGTGGTTGGGTCGCCACACGAAGCAAAAAATCAATGGAAAACACCACCAAGAAAAACAGCTCAAACCACATCACCCAGGTTTGGCTGTGGTGAAAGGCTTGTGGCAACTCCAGACTGAAAAACAAAAACAACACTGAAACCACAATGGTGAACAGCACCAATGACAAGTACTGCTTGCCCAGCGGTGTGGTGGGGTGTTGCAATTCCTCTCTGAGATTAACTGCCATGTTGGGACTCCTTGGTTTGTATCAGGGTTGACGAGGCGGGGGAACGGGAATGAGTTTGTTCATCAGCGTGACATACAAACTGGTGGGGCAAATCAAACGCGCCACCCAAGTGGCGCCAAAGCTCATCATCAGCATGGCCAGAATGTGGTCGTACATGCCGGTCATCTCCACCACCACCAAGGTGGCGGTCAAGGGCGCTTGAATGACCCCGGCCAAGAAAGCCGCCATACCGGCCGCAATCAAAAACACGCGGTCGTTGCCACCAACGAAATAAACAGACAGGTCTTGCCCAATGCCAGCACCGATGGACAGGGACGGGGCCAAGATGCCGCCGGGTATGCCTGTGGCAAAGCTCAAAGTGGTTGACAACCATTTCATCAACCCAAAGCCCATGGTGTTGGCGTGTTCAGGGCTGAGGTTGAGCATTTGGTAAGCCACATCATTGCCACTGCCCAAGGTCAGGCCTTGGCAGGCGATGGCCAAGATGGCGAGCAACAAACCGATGGCGGCTGCCAAACCTGCTGCTTGCAAAGGGGTGCGCGTGGTCGGCAGGATGCGCGGCAAACCCGTGCCCATCAGCCAAGTCATGGCGCCTGCCAACAAACCACAGACAGCACAAGTGAGCAACAACACCCCCGCGGTTGGCAGACTAGGCTCAGGAACATTCAATGCCAAGGGTGAATAGCCATCAAACAAGCGATAGCTGATCCAAGCGGAGGCGATGATGCACAACAGGGCAAAGGAACGCGAGCGGAAGTAGCGGCGTGACCCGAGTTCTTCAAAGGCGTACATCGCCCCGGCCAGCGGCGTGGTGAAGGCCGATGCCAAACCCGCTGCCCCGCCAATGATGACCAAGGTGCGGGGGTCGATCCGCACACGCCGCACCGCCTTCAAGCCCCAGCCAGCCATGATGGCCGCACCAATTTGCACCGCCGGGCCCTCGCGGCCAATGGAGGCGCCACACAACATACCCAGAATCACCAAAATGGTTTTGAACACCGCTTGCACAGGCGAGATCAGGGTTTTCAAAAAGGACCGAACCCGTCCCATGTGAATCACCGCCATGGCTTGGGGAATGCCACTGCCGCCTGCTTGCGGCGCCAGCTTCATGGTGGCGTAGCGAATGAGCGCAAAACCGACCGGCATGACCAGCAACAACCAATAGGGGTTGTGTTCGAACAGCACACGGTTCCAAGACAGCGCCCAGGCCTCTCCTCTGGCCAAGGCATAAATGGCGACGGCCACCCACAATGGACCCAAGGCCAGCAGGCCGTAGTCGAGGAGGCGACGTAAAAATCGAGATTTCATGTGAGCTTTTAAATGGGCTTAGTTTTTGGAATCGGCCACGCGTTTTTCATCTTCCATTTGCGCTACCAGCGCGGCCACTTGGTCATCGGACATGCCAAATTTGGCTTGCAAGGCTTTCAGGTGTTCTTGTTCCTCCTCGGTCACCACGCCATCGGCCAGCACCTCGCGCAGCTCCATTTCGTAAAGCGCTTCGCGGCGCTCGACTTGGGCGGTGTAAGCAGAGGCGACCACACCGGTCAAGATGGCGGCCAAGGCGATCGACAAAATTTGGGTGCAAATCACCAAGACGGTGCCAAAGTAAGTCACGGGTTCCACATTGCCCCAACCTGAGATGATGGTGACCGAAAACCAGTGCATGGCTGCAGGAATTGATGGGAACACCTCGGGTTGGGCATGGCCTTCAACGATGTAAATCAGCGAGGAGAACAACATGCAGCTGATGAACAGCAAAAACACAGCCGATGAAAAAGAGTCGCGCTCGGCTTTGACGGCGGCCACGATGTCCTCAAAAGCGCTGTTGTAGCGCGAGAGTTTGAAAATACGCAGCAAGCGGAACAAGCGCAGCACACGCAGATCGGCCGCTGGGAACAAGAGTTGCAAATAAAACGGCACGGTGCTGACGAAGTCAACGATGCCGTAAAAGCTGAACACGTATTCTTTTCGACCGCGCCAACTGCCAGGGGCTTGGCCGTTGGGGGTGGCTGGTTTGCCAATATCGTATTTGGCGCCGCAAGACCAAACCCGCAGCAGGTATTCCAAGCTGAACACTGCGACGCTGAAAACATCAAAGGCATGAAAAGCAGCCGCATGGGGTTGCAGAATTTCAGGCACGGATTCCAAAATGATGGCGATCACGTTGGCCACCACCAAGGTGGCCACAAACACCTCAATGAAACGGCTGTACTTGTCAACCACAGCGCCTTCCATGATTTCATAGGCGCGGCGTCTCACGCGTTGGTAGGGGGTCAGGTGGAGGCGAGATTGGGGCATGGCGAGGGTCATCCCTTGGATGCGGATTTATTTTGCGCACGCAACAACATGGCTTGCACTTGCTCATCGGTCAAACGGTATTGGGTTTGCAGACGTTGCAGACTGGCTTCTTCGGCATCGGACATCAACCCATCTTCAAACACATCACGCAATTGGGCTTCAAAAGCGGCCTTTTTGCGGGCCACTTGGTTGGCAAATGCCGAGGCCACGATACCGGTCATGATGGCGGCCATGCACACACCAATGAAACCGGTGACCAGTGCAATGACTTCGCCCGCTTTGGTCAAGGGCTCCACATTGCCATAGCCCGAGGTGATGCTGACAATGGCCCAGTAGATTGAATGCGGAATGGTGCCGAAGTCTTTCGGATTGAGACGACCTTCGGCCACATGCATCAAGGAGGCAGACACGATGGTGGCGATCGTGATCAAGAACACCGCCGAGCCAAAGGCCTTGCGCTCTGAATACACCGCCCGAAACAAGTCTTGCAGCGCTGTGTTGTATTTGGTCAGCTTCAAAAGCCGCAACAAACGAAGCACACGCAAGATGCGCAAATCAATATAGGGAAAGAAGAAATGCAGGTAGTAGGGCATGGTGGCAAAGAAGTCCACCAAACCATACGTGCTGAAGATGTACTGAAACCGGCCTTTCCAAGCGCCGCCTTCGGTGGGAGCGTACTTGGCACCCAAGGACCAGACACGAGACAGGTATTCAACAGTGAAAAACATCACACTCCAAAACTCGAGGGTGTGAAAGAAGGCTTGGTATTTGGCGTGGATTTCAGGAACCGAATCAAGGACCACGGCAGTGCAATTGATCAGCACAACCGCAGTGATGAGCCATTCCACATAACGGCTGGCCGTGTGCTTGGGTGAACCGTCCAAAATTTCCATCAGACGGGTTTGGAAGGAAGCTTTGACAGGCGTTGACATCGTTGAATTCATGGGCAATGCAGAATTGTCAGACAAAAAAGAAGCAATCTCGCAAGATTGCTTCTTTAAAACCCTGCATGAAGGGGAAATTACATGGCGAACATAGAGTCTGCTACGCGGTTTTGATTGGCATCAATCTTCTCGCGCAGTTTGATCAGTTCGTCGCGCTGCTCGTTGGCATTGTCTTGCAGTTCACCCAAGGATTCCGCCAAGTCGGCGCTGTGTGCCGCCACTTGTTGAATCGTTTTGCGGTTTTCCAAGGAATTGGTGCGCAAACCGGTGACCAGATCGTAGTTTTCCGTGGCCCGTCCATCATTAGAGGTGCTCGTCGCAGCATGCATCAGCTGCAGCAGTTCACCGTCAAACCATTGGGCGTTTTTGTCGGCCATTTCATCGGCATGCTCTTGCATGCGTTCGCAAATGGAGTGGTAGTTGGCAGCCACGGCTTGCAATTGCTTGATGGCTTCGATCATGCTTTCGGATGCTTTGAGCATCTCGCGGTTCATGCGAGAGCGGTTTTCCAAGTATTCCAAACGCACGCGGTTGGTCATGGTGCGCTGGAACAATTCTTCGGCTTCCGAAGCTGGCTTGAGTGTTTCCAGCATCGCCAAGCGGTTGCGGTACACATCGTCCAAAGTGCGCATGACCAACTCACGGTTGCCAGAGGCTGTGATGGTGTAGGCCTGCATTGCATCGGTGACGTTTTCTTCCACCCGACTGCGGGTGGATTGAACTTGGGCTGTGTTGAACTGAACATAGGCTTCAGCATCAAAAATCAGACGTTTGTTGCGCTGAATACGGTTTTTGACTTCTTCGCTCATGGATGACTCCTTGTTGGGGTGGCAGTTGATCGCCTGAAAAATGTTTGAATGGACTTGCTGTGGTGTTGGCGTTAGCTGACTGCTTCGTACTGCAGATCGGCTGGCATCACATTGGGTGAGGAGCGGATCAATCGGTTGACCGAAATCACACCCATGCCGGGTTTGTTCAAATTGAACTGCTCGTAGATGAATTTGTAGATGTAGTCGGCCTGGTCGGCAGAAACCACAGCATGCAAGACTTCAGTTTTGGGCATTTCGGGCAAGTCACCCGCCAATGAGGCGCGGCCAATCGGGTTGCCGCGCACGTTGTAGTAATAGGCTTCATTCACGCCTTTGTGGTGCAGTTCCTCCAACACCTTTTCCGCGCCACCTTCATAAAGAATGCAGGTGAGCATGCGGGTGTAGGTGATGTTGGGAATCACCACAGGCTTGTCTTCAAGCACGGCTTCTTCTGTGTGTTCGTTGCTCATGTCAGTTCAACTCCTGTGGTGTTGCTCAGTCGTTGAGCAAATGCGGCGGGATGTAGGTGGCGGCTTGCAGCAAAGGCGTGACAAAAATATAGCCATTGCCGGGCGTGTCCAGTTTGGCGGCCAAGAAAATCCGTTCAAAGATGCGGTCGACTTGGTCCATCGGGACCAGCACGCTCATGATTTCGCGCTCAACGTCCACCGCAATACCCAAGATGCCCATGCGCTCGCGCACACCGGTGCCCACGCCGTAATGCACGGTGGCACCCTGGACGCCGACATCCAACAAAGACGAGTTGACGGTATCGGCCAAGCCTTTTTGAATCACACATGTGATGTTCGCAACCTCGGTCAAATTTGTAACCTTGCGTTTGGTAGCCATGAAATTCCCCTTTGACTATTTCTAAGAATGTTTGTTTGGATGGGTTGTCAAGCAGCTTGTGCTTTGGACAACTCGCGTTTTGTTTTCCACTCGACGTACACGCCCAAGGCGAGCACCGAGCAAATAGGTGCAATCGAGGCAGCAGCCAAGATGCCAAAGCCTTCCAAAGCGCCGACCGCTTTGCCAAAGCCCAAACCCATGGCCAGCACCAAAGGCACGGTCACCGGTCCGGTGGTCACACCCGCACTGTCCCAACCCACATTCACGAAGGCTTCAGAAGACAAGGCAGTCAAGATCAACGCAATGATGTAGCCGGGGATCAAGATGTACAACAAGTTGAAATCAAAGATCAGTTTCAACACGCCCAACATGATGCCGGTGGCAACACCCACAGCAACAGCAGTCATCAGCATGGATTTCTTGAAGGAGCCGTTGGTCAGGTTTTGCACCGTCACGCCCAAGGCGTTCAACGCAGGCTCGGCCATGGTGGCGGCATAGCCCAAGAACCAGGCGAAGGCGGCTGCCAAGAACATGCCGATGGCGGCTGGGTACAAAGCAGGCTGACCGTCCAAGCTGACGAAAGCGATGGGGATGAGTGAGCCAGTTTGTGAGCCCAAGGCGGCCAAACCGTAGGTCAGGCCGACGTTGAAGGTGCACATGCCCAATACGCACATGATCAAACCGGCAACGATGATGAAGGCGTTGGGCAGTTTTTCACGCAAAACCACAAACAACACGATCAACAAAAACAGCACCAAAGGCACGATGGCTTGGATGCCCATCTTGATGTCCAAGCCAGGGGAGGCTTCGTACCAAGCGGGGTTGGTGACTGCGGCTGCAGCAGCTTTGGAGGCTTCAGCCGCGGCCAAAATGTCAGCCACTGGCAAGGTGAACTTGAGGTAGATACCCAAGCTCAACACCGCCACGATCGGGTAAATGGAGGCCAAAGTCACAATGCCAAAACCAGACAACTGGCTGTTGCCTTTGCCGCCCGAGTTGGCCACGCCAATGCCCAGCGCCAGCACCAGGGGCACGGTCACTGGACCGGTGGTCACACCGCCGCAGTCCCATGCCAAGCCGATGATGGTGGCGAGTTCGGGGTCCATGGCGCAATAACCGGTCAAGATCACACCAGGCAGCAAGGACAAATAAATCAGAGGTTTCAAGGACCAGTCGTACAAGAAACGAACCGTGCCCAAAACCGCGGCCACGCCCACACCCAAGCCCACCAACAAAACGGTGTACGGGGCATGCGTATTCAGCATGGTGTAGAGGTAAGGCGCTTTGGTGGGGTCCACAATCGAACCAGCCACTTGCAAGGTGCCAATGGCGGGTTCGGCGTAGGTACAGCCAATGCCCAGCAAGAAGGCCACGGTCAGCACGCCGGGCAGGGGCAGCTTTTTCGGCAAACTGCTACCGATGATGTCCCCGAAAGGCATCAGGCCCAGCTTCAAACCTTCCATGAAGATCATCAAGCCAATCATGACGGCGACCAAACCACAGCCAATCAACGTGGCATCTTGGATGGAGCGTTGGAGCACGATGTACTGGAACAAGGCCAAAAACAGGGCCAGGGGCACCACTGCGCGGGCTTGCTCCATGAAGCGGGTGTTGAAATAGGGTTTCAACACATTCATCACGTCCGCACCGGAGAGCTTGAGCTTTTCCGGTTTGCTGGTGATTTCCTTGCCGTTTTTGTCAAGTCTTGGTTTGGGCATCAGCTTGTCATAGCTGATGGTGTTCGAGTCGACAGTGACAGCCTGTACATACTCTCCAAATCGGATGTTCTTCGCCATGGGCTTATTCCCCTTTAAATTGATAAAATCGAACGGAATGATAGAACAATTAAAAATGAAAAAAGATCATTATTTAACCGATTAAACTCAAATTACTATATTTATATATTTTTAATCTTTTATGTATGTTTTTATATTAAATTTATTTGATTTTGAGGCAGCGCCAGTTCGACAAATGGGCCACAAGCCGCTTGTCAAGCATGGAAACCCACCCGCCCAAACCCATGAAAGTTGCCGCAACCGTCCCAGCTGGAGTCCGTGTGACTTGTGTGGGCATTCGGGGTGGTTGTCTCAACTACCATCACAACTCTTTCATTGAAGGTATTTGGCCTTATGCAGTCTTCAACCCACACCCATCCGTCTTGGCAGCAGCAGGTCTATGACCTGCTGTTCAATGAACAAAATCCCCAAGGCCTGCATGCCAGCGTGACACGTTGGTCAACTTTATTGATTTTGTTGAACGTCTTGGCAATGGTGCTCGAAACCGCAGATGCTTTCGAGGCCGCTTATGCCGTCGAGTTGGCCGCGTTTGAAACCCTGTCGGTCATCGTGTTCACGCTGGAGTACCTGCTGCGGTGGTGGACCGCGCCGGCTGACCCCGAATTCGCCAAGTCCAGATTCGCGCGGCTGCGCTTCATGGGCAGCCGTTACGCCATCATCGACCTGTTGGCGATTGCGCCTTTTTACCTGGCCAGCTTTGTCAGCCTCGACTTGCGTTTGCTGCGGCTGTTGCGGCTGTTGCGGATCTTCAAAGTCAGTGCCACCTTGTTGCCTGCCTTGGCGCAGTTCAAGCAGCAAACCGCGGGCATGACGCGACGCCAAAAAGTGCATACCTTGATGTTTGCCTCGGACAACAAGCCAGAAGGCTTGCCCTTGATGGTGGACCTGTTTTTGATTTTTTGGATTGCGCTGTCCACGTTGTCGATCGTCTTGGAGTCGGTCGACAGCATTCGCGCCAATTTTGAAACCCACTTTTTCATCCTTGACACCGTGGCCTTTGGCCTGTTCACCATCGAATACCTGTTGCGCATTTACGCGTCGGCAGAAAACGATGCAGCCCAACCCATGCGAGCCCGATGGAAATTTGGCACCTCGTTCAGCGGCTTGGTGGATTTGGTGTCCATCTTGCCGTTCATTTTGGAAGTTCTGTTTGCCAACCTGATCGATTTGCGCTTCTTGCGCATTGTGCGTTTGGTGCGTTTGCTCAAGCTCAGCCGCTACAACAAATCCACCTCAACCATGTTCTTGGTGATTCGGCGTGAATTGCCGGTGTTGGCGGCCTCTTCATTCATCATGATGATGCTGGTGTTCATCACCGCCGCCATGGGTTACTTGCTCGAGCGCGGCGCCCAGCCTGACAAGTTTGAAGACATTCCCACAGCCATGTATTGGGCGGTGGTGACCTTGGCCAGTGTCGGCTATGGCGACATCACGCCCATCACCCCAGCGGGTCGGCTGCTGACGGTGTTGTTGGCCTTGGTGGGCATCGGTGTGTTTGCCATTCCAGCGGCCATCATGTCGTCGGCCTTCACGGACCAACTGCGGGCAGAACGGGAAGAAGCTTTGAAAGCCCAGCAGCAGCCTCCGAATGTGGAGCTTCACCCCAGCTTGCTCCAAAGCAATGCCGACTATGCCTTGGCGCGTTACCGCACCTTGTTCAGCCAAATGCGGGAGTTGGCCGCCTTGAGCGACCATGCGCAAATCAACCAGCGCTTGGCAGATGAAGGCTTGTCCAACGAACAGCAGGTGTGGCAGAGCCTGAAAAACCGCTGATTCAGCGCAGTGACACGGCCTGCATCAAGGCCGCGAAAGCCTCGATCGCCAACTGCATGTCGTCGGCCGTGGTGCTCTCCAGCGGGTTGTGGCTGATGCCCTGGTTTTCCCCGCGCACAAACAACATGGCTTGCGGCATGGCTTGGTGCATCTTCATGGCGTCGTGTCCTGCCCCGCTGGGCAGGTGGTGCAGCGGCAAGCCCAGGCCAGACACCGCTTCTTCCCAACGGCGTTGCAAGCCCGGGTCGCTGGGCGCGGCAGCGGCACGCACGGTTTCTTCCAGCTTCAAATGGATGCTGCGTTCTGCACAAACTGTGCGCAGTTTGTGCAAGATGTCGGTGGCCAAGGCGTCGCGCTGGGCATCGCTGGGGGCCCGCATGTCCAAGCTGAACTGCAGCAAGCCGGGCACCACGTTGATAGAACCTTGCGGCACGTGCAACATGCCCACCGTCGCCACCGAGTCGCCATCTTGGCGGGCGCGTTGCTCCACATGCACCGCCCATTCGGCAAAGGCGGCCACCGCGTCGTGCCGCTGGTCCATGGGGCTGGTGCCTGCATGGCTGGCGGTGCCGGTCAGTTCACCCACAAAGCGCACGCTGCCGTTGATGGAGGTGACGATGCCCAAAGGCATGTTGAGTGCATGCAAAACCGGGCCTTGCTCGATGTGCACTTCGACAAAACCCAGGTACTTTGAAGGCTCGCGTTTCAGGGCCGGGATGTCTTTCGGGTTGTGACCGGCAGCTTGCAGGGCTTCACGCATGCTGATGCCCGCGGCGTCTTGTTGGTCCAGCCAGACGGGGTTGAAGTCGCCCACCAAGGCCGAGGACGCCAAAAATGTGGCCTTGTAGCGCTGGCCTTCTTCTTCGGCAAAGGCCACCACTTCCAAGCCCACAGGCAAGCGTTGCCCTTGGCTGGCCCATTCGCGCACACAGGCCATGGGCACAAAGACGCCCAGGCGGCCGTCGTATTGACCGCCATTGCGCACCGTGTCGTAATGGCTGCCGGTAAGGACATAAGGCGCGTCTGCTTGGGCGGGGTGGTAGCGGCCCACCACATTGCCCACCGCGTCAATGGTCACCTCGTCAAAACCGCAGGCTCTCATGCCCAGGGCGATGGTTTGGGCGCAGGCTTGGTGCGCCGGGGTCAGGTAGCTGACGCTGAGTTGGCCGTGCTCTTGGAAACCCGGGTCGCTGAACTGCGCCAGCCATGCGTGCCAATCCCAAACTTCGCCGCCCAAGACCGGGTGTTGCTGGCATTTTTCGTTCAACCGCAGCTCGGCGATGCGGTGGATTTGCCGCAGGTTCTCTTGGAACGCCACCGCAGGCGACTGGTGCATGCGCCAGGCCATGGTGTCCAAAATGGCCTGGGGTGTCAGGCCATTGCCGCGTGGGCCGCGCACCGCAACGATGAACGGCCAGCCGAATTTGGCGATGTAGGCCTGGTTCAGGGCTTGCAATTGGGCCGCTTGCGCTGGCGTGCTTTGCCACAAGCCCGCCACTTGTTGCTCTTGTTTGGATTCGCTGGTGAGATTCGGGTTGGGTTTGGCCGCGAGCAACGGGTGCGCCTTGATGAGCGCCATTTGCTGCGTCGGGTCGGCTTGCATGACGCTGTGCGCCAAGGCCCATTTCAAGTGCGCCAAACTGCGAAACGGGCGCTGCGCCAAAGCCTGTTCGGCCACCCAGGGCGAGTGTTCGTAAATCCCATCCAGCCAGGCCAGGGCTTCTGCCGTGCTGGCTTGGTTCAGCCACTGAATGCGTTCTTGTGAAGGCTGTGGCCGAGAAGGGGAGGGGATGGGCATGGGATGGAAAGCGACACTGCGAATTTTCAACTATACCTTTCGGCCTCAACGCCTGTTCGGAGAGCTTGCACATGGGATTGAGCACACATGTTTTGGACACCATGCACGGACGCCCAGCGGGCGGCATGGAGGTGGCTTTGTACGCCACCAAGGGCGCAGACAGCCGCTTGCTCAAGTCGTTCACGCTGAACGCCGATGGCCGCAACGACGGCGGCCCCTTGCTGGACAACGACAGCTTGCAAGTGGGCACCTACCGGCTGGTGTTTTCAGTGAAGCCCTATTTCAAAGCCTTGGGCGTGGCCTTGCCCGAGCCCTCGTTCCTCGACCAAGTGACGCTGGACTTTGGCGTGGCCGATACCCGCCAGCATTACCACGTGCCTTTGCTGGTCAGCCCTTGGAGTTTTTCCACCTACCGTGGCTCTTGAGGCCGGGCGGGCCGTGTTGGGGCGCTCGTTCAGCGCAGCCTCAGTGCTGGCCTTCGGTCAGGGTGTCGAGTTGAAACTGGCCGCTGGCATGCCACAACCAGGTGTCCACGTATTTCACTTTTTTCAGCAGACGCGGCGCCGGGTAGGGCTGGGCTTCGCGCACCTTGGTTTCGATTTCGCGCATCACCTCGGGCACATGGCGGGGGGCACGCAACCAGACGATCTCGTCCACCTGGCCTTGGCTGTTGACGCTGACCTCGATCACGCCCACGGCTTTGAGCATGGGCGGCATCTTGCCTTTGTAAATGGATTGTTGGTATTGCCGGTAGATGTGGCTGGCCGCGTCGGTGCGGTACTCCTTGGGGCTGCGGGCATCCGAGACCAGGGCGGGCACCGGCGTGGCGGGCAAGGGCTGCACGGCGGGCGGCGGCAAACTGGGCGGCGCGGGTGGCGGCACGCTGATGATGGCCACGGGGGGTGCAGGTGCGGGTGCTTGGACCACTGGGGGTGGCATCAAGCTGCAGGCGCTCAGGCTGAGCAGCAGCCCAGCGCCGATTGCGGCCCAAGGCGTGCCAAGGCTGCTTGTCTGTTCGCAGGGCGTGATCGACGCCGCTGTGCGCACAACCAAGCCTGCCGCGCCCAACGTGTTGGCCGGGTGGTGATTGCCTGGGATTGAACCAGCCCGCATGACCGCTCCTTGTGCCGTACTAAGCTCTGGACTCTGCACCGGCTGGGCGCATTTGGCAAGCTTGATAACCCGAGGATTGATTTGAAACAACTGTCAGATTTGCTTGAAGATTTGCTGATTGCGCCCGCTGTGCTGGTGCGGGTGCAGCAGGCGCAGGGCTCGGTGCCGCGCGACACCGGCACCTGGATGGCGGTGTTTGATGCGCACCAGGTGGGCACGATTGGCGGCGGCCACCTGGAGCACCAAGCCATCGCCCAAGCGCGGGCGGCATTGCAAAACCCCGACTTGCAGCTGCCCGAGGCGCAGCGCGTGGCGCTGGGGCCCAGCCTGGGGCAATGCTGCGGCGGCGTGCTGGAACTGGGTTTTGAGCACATCAGCGCCGCCGATGCGCCCCGCTTGCAGGCGGGTTTGGCAGGAGAAGGCCGACCACTGGCGCTGTTTGGCGGCGGCCATGTGGGGCAGGCGCTGGTGAAGCTGTTGGCCGATTTGCCCTTTCATGTGCGCTGGATCGACAGCCGCGACGAGGTGTTCCCGCCCGATACGCCGCGCCATGTGCAGTGTGAACATTCCGCGCCGGTGCAAGCGGCGGTGGCCGATTTGGCGCCGGGCAGTCTGGTGTTGATCATGAGCTTCAGCCACGCCGAGGATTTGGAGGTGTTGGCCGATTGCTTGCGGCGTGCGCGTGACTTGAACGATGTGCCTTTCATCGGCCTGATTGGCAGCGCCACCAAATGGGCCACCTTTCGACATCGCCTAGAGGCCAAAGGTTTTGGCGATGCCGACTTCGCGCGGGTGACCTGCCCGATTGGCTTGCCCGGCATTGGCGGCAAATCACCCTCCGAAATCGCGGTGGCCGTGGCCGCGCAGTTGCTGCTCCTCCTCGGCAAGTAATTGGGGTCAGATTCCAATTGTTCTAAAACAATTGGAATCTGACCCCAATTACCCATAAGCTAAAGTCCGACCCCATGGAAACCTACTTGCTCGAATGGGCGCAGCTGCTGGTCCGCTGGCTGCACGTCATCGTCGCCATCGCCTGGATCGGCTCGTCGTTTTACTTTGTCTTCCTCGACAGCAACTTGGTCCCGCCGCAAGACCCGGCGCTGAAAGACAAAGGCGTGGGCGGCGAAATGTGGGCGGTGCACGGCGGTGGTTTTTACAACCCGCAAAAATACGCTGGCGCACCCGGCCACATCAACAGCACCTTGCATTGGTTTTACTGGGAAAGCTACGCCACATGGCTGAGCGGCTTCGCCTTGTTTGCCATGATGTACCTTTGGCAAGCTCCCACCTTCTTGATCGACACCTCGGTCATGGCCTGGTCGCCCGCCGCCGCCATCACCACCGCCTTGGCGTTTTTGGTGGGGTTTTGGCTCTTCTATCACGCGCTGTGCAAAGCCTTGTTCAACCACCCCCAAGGCCAAGCCTGGGTCGGCGCCATCATGCTGGTTTTGGTGGCTGCGCTGTGCTGGCTGGCCTGCCAACTCTTCGCTGGTCGTGCCGCTTTTGTGCTGATGGGGGCGGCCATCATCATCGGCTTGATCGTGGCCCTGCGCCCCGCGCCCGCCAGCGTCGATGTCAGCACCGCCCCGGTCAGCTTCGAGGAGGTGCAGGCCATCGTCAACCAGCGCTGCATCAGCTGCCACGGTGACCAAGTGCAAATGAAAAACCTGCGCTTGGATTCAGCCGACCAAATTCGCGCCAACGCGCAAAACATCTACCAACAGGTGGTGGTGCTGAAACAAATGCCGATGAACAACACCACGGGGCTCACGGAGCCGGAGCGTCAAGCGCTGGGACGCTGGTTTCTGGCGGCGTCGACGCCTTGATTTTTTTCTCGTAGGCTTGCAAACGTTTTTCCCGCTGGGCTAAATACACTTGGTATTCCAGCTGCATTTTTTGCATGTGTTGGTCTTGTTGCTCTTTGACCATGTTGTCATAGCGAAGTTGTTGCCGCGAGTTGCTCATGGCTTGGGACCACATCGCCTCAAAGCCTTTGTTCAGGCCGCGCCACAAGAGCATGGCCAACGCCACCGGAAAAAACACCACGGCGGCGGCGTACACCCACATTTCTTCCGGGTTGGACGCGGTTTCTTTCAACTGTTTGGCAATTTCATCGGCGGTCATGGATTGCTTTTCAAAGTGAGACCCTTAGGGAATCGACCGCAAAACTAAAGACTTGAGTCCCTGCGTAAACTTTCGACATGAACACCCTCATCTCCCCCCATCAGCAGCCAAGCGATTTTTTACGCCAACTCTTTGCCGCAGCCGTGGCGCGGGCCCAACCGCTCTTGAACCTGCCGGCCGTGCTGCCCGCCGTGCCGCGCGGTCGCACCGTGGTGATTGGAGCCGGCAAAGCCGCCGGTGCCATGGCCCAGGCCCTAGAGCAACTGTGGCCTGCCAATGCGCCGATGGCGGGCGTGGTGGTCACCCGCTACCACCACACGCCGCCCCGACTGGCCGGTCTGGCGCAACGCATCGAGGTGTTGGAAGCTGCCCACCCGGTGCCCGACGCCGCAGGTGTGCAAGCTGCCGAGCGCATCTTGGCGCTGGTGCAAGGCTTGCAGCCCGACGACCTGGTGATCTGCCTGATTTCTGGCGGCGGTTCAGCCTTGCTGACCCTGCCCGCTGACGGTTTGAGCCTGGCCGACAAACAACAGATCAACCGCACCCTCTTGGAAAGCGGCGCCAACATCACCGAGATGAACACGGTGCGCAAGCATTTGTCGCGCATCAAAGGTGGGCGATTGGCGGCGGCTTGCCACCCCGCCCAGGTGGTGACGCTGACCATCAGCGATGTGCCCGGCGACGACCCGGCCATCATTGCCAGCGGCCCCACCGTGGCGGACGCCAGCACCTGCGCCCAAGCCTTGGCCATTTTGGAGCGCTACCGCATTGAATTACCAAACAGCGTGAAAGCGGCCCTGCAATCGGGTGCCCTGGAAACCCCCAAGCCAGGGAACACGTTGTTTGCAGGCCACCAGGTGCGCATGATGGCCACGCCGCAGCAGTCGCTGCAAGCCGCCGCCGATATGGCGCAAGCGGCGGGTTTGAACGCCTACATCTTGTCGGATGAAATCGAAGGCGAGTCGCGTGAGGTGGGCAAGGTGCATGCGGCTTTGGCACGCGCTGCGGCGCTGGGACACGGGCCGTTTCAAAAGCCGTGCGTGATTTTGAGCGGCGGCGAAACCACGGTCACGGTGCGCCCACAAGCGCCGGGTGTGCCACGCGGCAAAGGCGGGCGGGCAGGGGAGTTTTGTTTGGGGCTGGCGGTGGGCTTGCAAGGGATGAGCGGTGTGTGGGGCTTGGCGGCCGACACCGACGGCATTGACGGCGTGGAGGACAACGCAGGTGCCGTGGTGACCCCAGACACCCTAGAGCGAGCGGACCATGCAGGTTTGAAACCGTCTGCGTTTTTAGACCGCAACGACAGCTATCGGTTTTTTGAAGCCTTGGATGATTTGGTGGTGACCGGCCCGACCCACACCAATGTGAACGACTTCAGGGCTTTGCTGGTGCTTTAGAGCAATTTCACCAGGGTGGCCATCACGCCGATGGCCAACACCATCAGGCTGCCCAGCTTGATGACCATGCGTTGCTTTAGCAGCATGAGGTTGTGGTTGGTGGTGATTTCCAGATGCTGGATGTCTTTGCGGAGACTGGTTTCCATGAGCTGCATCTCTTGGCGAAGACTGGTTTCCATGGTGACCTGAAACCCGTGCTTGGTGGCCAGATCGCTTTGCGTGACATCTTGCTTGGTGGCCAAGTCTTGCAACACCGGCATCCAGGTGCAGGCAGTGTGCATATACCGAACGCTGGCGCAACAAGCCGAGGTTTTCATACGGATGCAGCTGTTGACCGTGTGCGCTTGCGGGCTGTTTTCGATCACCACGGTGCATGCGCCACAGTCGCCGCTGGCACAACCTTCCTTGACGTCGGTGGCCCGCAGCGCTTAGCGCAAAATGTCCAACAGGGTGCGACTGGGCGATACATTCGGAATTGAATTCTTTGTGTTTCTAAAAATCAGGTCTAAGTGAGGAATGGTCGTGGAGACGAGGTGCTTTGGTTGGATTCAAAAGGTGATGCTCGGAAACCTCAGGGAGAACTTGGCATGAGTCCTGTTCCCTTATTGAGCCTCAAAGGCATCCGCAAACAGTACCCTGCCGTGCTGGCCAATGACAATATTTCCTTGGACGTGATGCCCGGCCAGATTCATGCCATTTTGGGTGAAAACGGCGCGGGCAAATCCACCCTGATGAAAATCATTTATGGCGCGGTGCAACCCGATGCTGGCAGCATCCACTTTGACGGCAAGCCCTTGCAAATTCGCAATCCGCATCAAGCCCGCGCCTTGGGTATCAGCATGGTGTTTCAGCACTTCAGCCTGTTTGACACCTTGAGCGTGGCACAAAACGTCTGGTTGGGTTTGGACAAGTCGCTCTCATTGGCAGAGGTGATCCAGCGCATCCGCGATAAAGCCGCGCTTTATGGCTTGGATTTAGAGCCAGAGCGACCTGTGCATACCTTAAGCGTTGGTGAGATGCAGCGGGTGGAAATTATTCGTGCTTTGTTGTCGAAACCGCGTTTGCTGATATTGGACGAGCCGACCTCGGTGCTTACCCCTCAAGCGGTGGACAAACTGTTTGCGGTATTGCGCCAATTGGTGGCCGAGGGTTGCAGTATTTTGTACATCAGCCACAAATTGCATGAAATCCGCGCTCTGTGCACACACTGCACTGTGTTGCGCAGTGGGCGTGTCAGCGGTGAATGTATTCCCAGCCAGGAGACCCATGCCTCTCTCAGCCAAATGATGATTGGCAGCGAGCCGCCTGCGCTGGACCACCAAACCAGCCAGCCAGGCGATGTGGTGTTGGCGGTCAAGCAGCTCAGTTTGCAGCGCCAGGACCCCTTTGGCATGAATTTGCAGCCCATCGATTTAGAAGTGCGGCAAGGTGAAATTGTGGGCATTGCGGGTGTGTCCGGCAATGGGCAACGCGAACTGCTGCATGCCTTGAGCGGCGAGGACACCCGTGCGCCTGATGAAAGCATTTGTCTGCAAGGGCGTGCCGTGGGTTCGCAAGGGCCAGCGCAACGCCGCAAACAGGGTTTGCATTTTGTGCCTGATGAGCGCTTGGGCCGGGGTGCGGTACCCAGCTTGAGCTTGGCGCACAACCTTTTGCTGACGCGTGACGACGCGATCAACAGCGCCGGTTGGATTGACATGGCCGCTTTGAAAACACAGGCCGAGTCCATCATCAGTCGCTACCAAGTCAAGGCGGGTGGTGCGCAGGCCTTGGCGCAATCGCTCTCGGGTGGCAATCTGCAAAAGTTCATCGTTGGCCGCGAGATCGATGCCGCGCCCAAACTGCTGATCGTCTCGCAACCGACCTGGGGCGTGGATATCGGCGCTTCAGCGCAAATCCGCTCTGCCTTGGTGGCGCTGCGAGACGCGGGATGCGCGGTGTTGGTGGTCAGCGAGGAGTTAGATGAATTGTTCGAACTCAGCGACCGTTTGCATGTGATGGCGCAGGGCCGCTTGTCGCCCTCGGTGTCGCGCGACAAAGCCACCGTGGCCCTGATCGGCAGTTGGATGAGCGGTTTATGGGATCAGCCAGAAGAGACGGTGCAATGACCATGCTCAAACTCGAAGCAAGGGCCCAGCCCTCTGACTTTTGGCGCATCGCCTCTCCCTTGTTGGCCCTGGTGGTGACCGTGGTGATCGGCGTGATTTTGTTTGTCGCGTTGGGCAAAGACCCGGTCAAGGGCTTGCAGGTGTTTTTCTGGGAACCGATCCGCAGCGGCTATGCCCTGGGTGAATTGCTGGTGAAAGCCACGCCCTTGTTGCTGATTGCCTTGGGCTTGGCTTTGTGTTTTCACTCGAACGTCTGGAACATCGGCGCCGAAGGCCAGTATGTGATGGGCGCGGTGTTTGCCGCCGGCATGGCCTTGATGGCCGACAAAGCCAGCAGCCCTTGGGTGATGGTGCCTTCGGTCTTGTTGGCGGGCGTGCTCGGTGGCATGTGCTGGGCGGGCATCACTGCTTGGTTGCGCGACCGCTTCCATGCCAACGAAATTTTGGTCAGCCTGATGCTGGTCTATGTGGCGATCATGGTACTGGGCTATTTGGTCTACGGCCCTTGGAAAGACCCCTTGGGCTACAACTTTCCGCAAACCAAAACCTTTGAAGCCGCCACCCAGGTGCCCCGCTTGTTCATCGGGTCCAGGGTCAACATCGGCATCATCCTGGCCTTGTTGGGCGTGCTCGTGATTTGGGTGTTTTTGTTCCGTACCCGCGGCGGCTGGGCGCAGCAAATCGGCGGCTTGGCGCCGCACGCGGCGCGCTACGCAGGATTTTCATCGCGTCGCGCCATTTGGTTGGCTTTGTTGGTGTCCGGTGGCGCGGCCGGTTTGGCCGGTGCCTTGGAAGTGGCTGGACCCATCGGTCAGCTGACCCCTTATGTGCCGGTGGGCTATGGCTTTGCAGCCATCATCGTCGCTTTTGTTGGGCGCTTGCACCCGGTGGGCATGGTGTTTTCTGCCATCCTGATGAGCATGTTCTACATCGGCGGCGAGCTGGCCCAGTCCCGTTTGGGCCTGCCCAAATCCCTCACCGGTGTGTTCCAAGGGCTGTTGTTGTTCAGCTTGTTGGCCTGTGATGTCTTGATGAATTACCGCTTGCGCTGGCAGCCCAGACGCGCGGAGGTGGCGTGATGGAATCCTATGCATTGTTGATCGCCGCCACCCTGAGTGCGGGCACGGTCTTGGCCATCGCGGCTTTGGGGCTGCTCATCAACGAAAAAGCGGGCATCGTCAACCTCGGTGCCGAGGGCATGATGCTGTGCGCGGCCATCGCTGGCTATGCCACTGTGGTGCACACCGGCAGCGATCTGCTGGGCTTTGTGGCCGGCATGGGTGCGGGCGCTTTACTGGCTTTGATTTTCGGTGCCTTGGTGATTGGCCTCAACACCAACCAGTACGCCACCGGTTTGGCGCTCAGCCTGTTTGGCGTGGGCTTCTCGGCCTTTGTGGGCACCGGCTATGTGCAGGCCAAACTGCCCGAGCGCATGCGCTTTGAGGTGCCTGGTTTGGTCGATCTGCCTTTTGTGGGCCCAGCCTTGTTCAAACAACACCCGATGGTCTATCTGGTCATCTTGTTCACCATCGCCCTGATTTGGTTTTTGGAGCGCAGCCGCGCTGGCTTGGTGTTGCGGGCGGTGGGTGAGTCGCCTCATTCGGCCCATGCCTTGGGCTACTCGGTGCGCGACATTCGTTTGGCGGCGGTGGTCACAGGGGGCGCTTTGTGCGGCTTAGCGGGCGCCTATATTTCGGTGATTTACACGCCGCTGTGGGTCGAGGGCATGATCGCCGGCAAGGGTTGGATCGCATTGGCACTGACCACCTTTGCCACTTGGCGTCCGGCCAGGGTGCTGCTGGGTGCCTATCTGTTCGGTGGCGTGACGATGCTGCAATTTCACCTGCAAGCCACGGGCATTGAGGTGCCCAGCCAGTTCATGAGCATGCTGCCTTACCTTGCCACCATCGTGGTGCTGGTGCTGATTTCTCGCAATCCGCAGTGGATTCGGGTGAATATGCCGGCGTCGCTGGGTAAGTCCTTCTACACATGAGCAGGCTACTTTGAGCTGTTTTCAAAACAGTCATAATCGCAAATTACTTTTCAGAAATTCCTCAATTTAAGGAAAATTCATGACTGACTTTCACAAACGCAGATGGTTGCGAGCCACCGCAGTGAGCCTGGTGGCTGCCGCCCTCGTGGTCGGCTGCGGTAAAAAAGAAGAACCGCAACCAGCGCCCGTGGCTGAGGCCCCCAAACCCGAGCCCTTGAAAATCGCTTTTGCTTATGTCGGTCCTGTGGGTGACGGCGGTTGGACATTCGCCCATGACAACGCTCGCAAAGCCTTGGAAGCCGAGTTTGGTGACAAGATCAAAACCTCTTTTACCGAAAGTGTGTCTGAGTCTGCTGACGCAGAGCGCAATTTCCGCGACATGGTGTCCCAAGGCAATAAGCTGATTTTCGGTACCACCTTTGGCTACATGGATCCGATGCTCAAAGTCGCTGCTGACAGCAAGGAAGTGAAATTCGAACACGCCACCGGCTACAAACAAGCCGACAACATGCGCACCTACGACAGCCGCACCTACGAAGGCGCTTACATGGCCGGTGTGATCGCAGGCAAGATGACCAAGAACAACACCCTGGGCGTGGTGGCATCGATTCCTATCCCTGAGGTGGTCCGCAACATCAACTCCTTCACCATGGGCGCCCAGTCGGTCAACCCCAAGGTGAAAACCAAAGTGGTCTGGGTCAATGAATGGTTCAACCCACCCAAAGAAACCGAAGCTGCCACCTCCCTCATCAACAGCGGTGCTGACGTGCTGTTCCAAAACACCGATTCGCCCGCCGTGCTGAAAACAGCTGAAGAAAAAGGCAAGCGCGCCTTCGGTTGGGACTCGGACATGACCGCCTACGGCCCGAAAGCCCACTTGGGTTCGGCCATCATCAACTGGGCGCCTTACTACATCCAAACCACCCGTGAAGCCTTGGAAGGCAAATGGGTTGGTGGCACGGGCGTCTGGTGGGGCGTGAAAGAAGGCGCTATCGACATCGTCTCGATTGCTGAAGACGTGCCTGCTGACACCAAAGCCAAGGTCGATGAAATCAAAGCGGGTTTGAAAGACGGCAGCTTCGCGATCTGGAAAGGCCCCTTGGTCGACAACACCGGTAAAACGTTGTTGAAGAAGGACGAAGTCGCTGACGACAAATTCTTGAGTGGCGTGAACTTCTATGTCAAAGGCGTGGAAGGTAAAGTGCCCGGCAGCAAGTGAGACTGGCCGGGTTGCTGGCGAGCTTGTCTTTGGCCGCCCAGGCCAATGGCTTGCCCGACCCGGCATTGACCCCCGGCGTGGTCGACCCGGCAGTGACCCAGCACAACATCCAAAACACGGTGTGTGTGCGTGGCTACACCAGCACAGTTCGTCCCGACAAACGGGTCACCAACCGTTTAAAGCGTGAGCAAATCAAGCAGTATGGCTACGCCGACCGCAATCCACAAAACTATGAGCAGGACCATTTGATTCCGCTCAACATCGGTGGCAACCCCAGCGATCCGCGCAACATGTGGCCCCAGCCGCGCGACGCGCAATGGGGCGCTGAAGAAAAAAACGACCTTGAATTCGTGGTCTACCGCATGGTCTGTAACGGTGATATTTCTCTCGAGGCGGCGCAAGCGCGCATCGCCCGCAACTGGATCGAGGCTTACCAAGCCTGGGTGCCTTCCCACCGCCACTACCTGCCCCGAGGTCGACCTGCGCCCGAGTGAACAATCGAATTGGTACCCGCAATGAATCTCCAGGCTATCCCAACCGGGCGTTTGCCCGACTTGCTCAAGGCCATGCCCAAGGCTGAATTGCATATACACATCGAGGGCTCGCTCGAGCCTGAGTTGATCTTTGCTTTGGCCAAGCGAAACAACCTGCGACTGAACTACCCCAGCGTGGAGGCTTTGCGCGAAGCCTATGCCTTCAGCGATTTGCAGAGTTTTTTGGATATCTACTATGCAGGTGCCAGCGTGCTGCAACAGCCGCAAGATTTCTACGACATGGCCTGGGCGTATTTCGAGCGTGCCAAGGCGGACAACGTGGTGCATGCGGAAATATTCTTTGACCCGCAAACCCACACCGCCCGCCAAGTGTCGATACGCACCGTGATCACCGGCTTGCACCGCGCTTGCGTGGACGCAGAAACCAAGCTGGGCATCAGCTCGTCACTGATATTGTGTTTTCTGCGGCATTTGTCCGAGGACGAGGCTTTCGCGACCTTCGAGGAAGCGTTCCCGTTTCGGGACATGTTCATTGGCGTGGGGCTCGATTCCAGCGAGCTTGGCCACCCACCCGAAAAGTTTGAACGGGTGTTCAAGCGTGCTGCGCAACTCGGCTTCAAGTGCGTGGCCCACGCAGGCGAAGAGGGCCCGCCTGCCTATATTTGGAGCGCCTTGGATCTGCTGCACGCCCAGCGCATCGACCATGGCGTGCAAGCGAGCAAGGACGAAGCCTTGATGGCACGCTTGGCCCAAGAGCGTGTCCCGCTCACGGTGTGCCCCTTGTCCAACCAAAAGCTGTGCGTGTTCCCTGATTTGGCGAACCACAACCTCGGGCAGATGCTCGACCGTGGTTTGTGCGTCATGCTCAATTCAGACGACCCGGCCTACTTTGGCGGCTATCTGAACGAAAACTTCTTGCAAACCTTCGCGGCCTTGCTGCTCAACGCCACGCATGCCTACCAATTGGCCAGCAACAGCTTTGAAGCCAGCTTCGTGCCCGAGGCGCAAAAGCAGGCTTGGCAAATGCAGTTGGACGCCTGCTTCGAGCAATTTGGGGCTTGACCCCAGCCCTTGCCCGGGACCCGCTTTGCTAGCATAGCTTCATGGATGATCTTTTGTTGGTCGGCGGTGGCATCGGTGGGCTCGCCGCGGCGTTGGCCTTGGGTCAGCAAGGCACGGCCACTCAGCTGCTGGAGCAGTCCGAGGTATTCATGGAAGTGGGTGCGGGCATTGGCTTAGGCCCTAACGCCTTGCGTCGCTTGCACAGCTGGGGTCTTCAGGCGGCTTTGCAAAAGCGTGGTTTCATCCCCTCACAGCTGCAAGTGCGCGATGCCGCCGATGGTCGGCAGTTGGGCCAACTGGCCATGGCCGACAACTTTGAGCGTCGCTATGGCGCGCCTTACATGACCATCCACCGGGCTGATTTGCACCAGGTCTTGTTGGATGCCGTGCAGGCCCAAGGCCTGGCCCAGTTGCACCTGTCACACCAGGTGCTGCAACTACAAGACCATGCGCAAGGTGTGCAACTCATGGTGCGTCAACCCGGGCAAGCCTTGTCCTCTTGGCAAGCCGCTGCCGTGGTCGGCACCGATGGTATCGGCAGCCTGGTCAGGCAAGCGGTCTGGGGCGCACAGGGTTGCCGTGCCACGCAGCACTGGGCCTACCGCTGCCTCATTCCCAGCCACGGCATGCCTGCTGTTGGGTCAGCCGATGACATGGGTTTGTGGCTCGGCCCAGGTTTGCACGTGGTGCATTACCCGGTCCGAGGCGGTGAGTGGCTGAACCTGGTGGTGCTGCTCGAGTCCCACGACCCCGTCGAGGAGCCCGGTTGGGACCACCACCGCAGCCCCGAGCAAACCAGCGCGGATTTGGCAAGGGCTTTGCGCGGCACCTGCAGTGGCTTGCAAGACCTGGTGGGCATGGGCACGCAATGGCGGGCTTGGGCTTTGTTGGACCGCGATCCCTTGCAAAGCCCCAACGAGATGGCGCGGGGCAGGGTGGCGCTGTTGGGGGACGCGGCGCACCCGATGCTGCCTTACCTGGCGCAAGGGGCGGGCATGGCGATCGAAGATGCACACAGCCTGGCCGCGCATTGGCCGCAAGCGCATCGCACGCAGGCGCAGCGTTTACAGGCTTATGCGCAAGACCGTTGGCCTCGGGTAGCGCGGGTGCAGTCGCGGGCGCGGCGAAACGCGCAACTCTTTCACGCCACTGGCGCCATGGCCTGGGCACGTGACCTGGGGATGAAACTCGGTGGCGCCATGGTGATGGACATGCCTTGGCTTTATGGGCACTAGCGCTGTCGGCCGGGCAAGCCCCTGCTCACAGACGACCCAGCAGCAGCAACTCCATCAGGGCTTTTTGTACATGCAAGCGGTTTTCGGCTTCATCCCAGACCACCGATTGCGGGCCATCGATCACCTCGGCCTGCACTTCTTCGCCACGGTGCGCCGGCAGGCAGTGCATGAACAACGCATCGGGTTTGGCCGCGGCCATCATGCGTTCATCCACACACCAAGCGGCAAAGGCTTGGCGACGCGCTTCGTTTTCCGCCTCGAAGCCCATGCTGGTCCAGACATCGGTGGTGACCAAATCTGCGCCCTGGCAGGCTTGTAGCGGGTCTGAAAACACTGTGTAGCTGTTCGGGTTTTTCACGCCCGCCACCGCTTGGTTGACCTCGTAGCCGCTGGGGGTGCTGACATGCACCGTGAAGCCCAGCAAATCAGCGGCTTGCAACCAGGTGTTGGCCATGTTGTTGCCGTCGCCCACCCAGGCCACCACCTTGCCCTTCAAACACACCAAGGGTTGGTGCACATCGCCCCGGTGTTCGATGAAGGTCAACAGGTCGGCCAGGATTTGGCAAGGGTGGAATTCGTTGGTCAGGCCATTGATGACAGGCACACGTGAATGGGCTGCGAAGCGCTCGAGCTTGGTTTGCTCGTAGGTACGGATCATCACCAGGTCGACCATGCGGCTGATCACCTTGGCGCTGTCTTCGATCGGTTCGGCGCGGCCCAACTGCGTGTCACCGGTGGTCAGGTGAACCACCGCGCCACCCATTTGGTACATACCCGCTTCAAAGCTGATGCGGGTGCGGGTCGAGGCTTTTTCGAAAATCATGGCCAAGCTGCGGTCGGTCAGCGGTTGGTGTTTTTCATAGGCCTTGAATTTCGCCTTGATCAAGGCGGCCCGGCTGAACAAATAGCCGTAGTCGTCCGCCGTCAAATCTGTGAACTGCAAATAGTGTTTCAGGGGCTGGCGCATGTCAGTCTTTTGGGGTGTTCAACAACTGCTTGACCAGCGGCACCAAAATGGCCACCACTTCGTCGGCTTCCAGCTCGGTCATGATGAGGGCGGGCAGCAAGCGGATCACGCTGTCAGCGGTCACGCTGATCAGCAAACCGGCTTCCAGGGCCTGCCCCATCAGCGGGCCGCAGGGGCGGTCGAGTTCAATGCCGATCATCAGGCCTTGGCCTCGAATCTCTTTCACACCCGACATGCCGTCGAACTCACGCTCAAATGCCGCCTTGAAATGCTGGCCGACGCGCTGGGCGTTTTCCAACAAACCGTCTTCTTCCATGATGCGCAGGGTTTCCACACCGGCGCGCATGGCCAAGGGGTTGCCGCCAAAGGTGGTGCCGTGGTTGCCGGGCTGGAAAATACCAGCGGCTTTCGGGCCAGCCAACACCGCACCGATCGGCACGCCCGAGCCCAGGCCTTTGGCCAAGGGCATGACATCGGGCAGGATGCCAGCCCATTGGTGGGCGAACCATTTGCCGGTGCGGCCAATGCCACATTGCACCTCATCAATCATCAGCAACCAGTCTTGGGCGTCACACAGGGCGCGGATGTCGCGCAGGTAATCCGCCCGCATCGGGTGGATGCCGCCCTCGCCTTGGATGGTCTCGAAAAACACCGCCACCACGTTCGGATTGCCCTCGGTGGCTTTTTTCAAGGCTGTTATGTCATTGAGAGGCACACGGATGAACCCCTCGACCAACGGGCCAAAGCCTTTTTGGATTTTCTCGTTGCCCGTGGCGCTGAGCGTGGCGATCGAGCGACCATGGAATCCGCGAGCGTAGACCACGATCTCTGGGCGTTCTATGCCCTTGTCATGACCAAATTTGCGGGCCATCTTGAGCGCGGCTTCATTGGCCTCCAAACCGGAGTTGCAAAAGAAGGCATTGCGCATGCCCGACAGCGCGACCAGCTTGTCCGCCAACTGCTGTTGCAAAGGGATGTGGTAATAGTTGCAACTGTGCATGATCTTGCCCACCTGGTCTTGCAGGGCTTTGGTGAGCTTGGGGTGGGCGTGACCCAAGGTGTTGACCGCGATGCCAGACAAGGCGTCCAAGTAGCGCTTGCCAGCGGTGTCCCACACTTGCACGCCTTGGCCGTGCGAGACCGTCATCGGCAACCGGCCGTAGGTGTTCATCAGGTGGGCAGCGGGGTCGTGGGCGGCAGACATGGGCAATCCTTGGGGCGATAAAACGAAATCGGCTCTGCAGCCTGGCGGACTGGAGCCGAAATCCAGATTCTAGGGGCATGGCGTGTCAGATGCCTGAAACCACCCGGGCCTAGAATGGTTTTGTGCAGAGCAACAATTCCACCGAAATCATCATCTTGGGCGTGACCCAGGCAGGACAGCCCTTTCGCCCCAGCGACTGGTCTGAACGCTTGGCCGGAGTCATGAGCAGCATCCGCCCTGGTGGCGCGATTCCTGGGGATCGCTTGAGTTATTCGCCTTGGTGCATTCCCAACACCGTGAACGGCCAAAAGTGCGTGATCATCCATACCGACATCCGCGAAGCCAATGTCATGGCCTGGGACTTTTTGATGGGATTCGCCAAAGACAACCAACTGCAGATCATCGAGCCCGGGCAAGACTGAGCCGCCCATGAAAAAACCGCCCCGAAGGGCGGTTTCTCATTTTTTCTTTGCCAACAGCGCACCGGTTTCAAACGGCAGCCTGCGGTCAGCAGGCTGGGCTGGATGCCTGAATCGTCAGGCGGCGAGGGCCAGGGTTTTCACCTTGGCGGCCAAGCGGCTCTTGTCGCGAGCAGCCTTGTTTTTGTGGAAGATTTTCTTGTCGGCAATGATGTCCACCACGGATTGCATCTTGCCAAACAGTTCAGCGGCTTTGGTTTTGTCGCCCGCTTGGACTGCTTTTTCAACGTTTTTCACCGCGGTGCGGTATTTGGAGCGCAACGAGCTGTTGGCTTCGTTCAGTTTGACGTCTTGGCGGGCGCGTTTGCGGCCCGACGCCAGGCGTGGGTTCTTTTTCTTGGGTTTGGCTGAGGCCATGGAATTTCCTTTAGGGGTTTGAGGATGATGCTGGCAAAGCCGGATATTGTAGCAAACCCCCAAGCCACGGCCATTTCCAGGACGCTACACTCGTCCGGTGAGCCTGTTCAAGTCCGTCTCCACCGTCTCCCTGCTGACCCTGTTGTCGCGCGTCACCGGTTTCGTGCGTGAGACCCTGATCGCCAGCGCCTTTGGGGCCAACGCGGTCACCGACGCCTTTCGCGTGGCTTTCCTCATCCCCAATTTGTTTCGCCGCCTGTTCGCCGAAGGCGCATTCAGCCAAGCGTTTGTGCCGGTATTGGCCGCCACCCGGGCCGAGCAGGGTGATGCTGCCACCCAAGCCTTGATTGACAAAGTGGCCTCGGTGCTGGCTTGGGCCGTGCTGTTGACCAGCTTGCTGGGCGTGCTGGCCGCACCCGGTTTGGTGTGGCTGATGGCCAGTGGCTTGCAGCAATCGCCCACAGGCATGACCACCGCGGTCAGCCTCACGCGCTACATGTTTCCCTATATCGCTTTCATGTCCATGGTGGCCTTGTCGGCGGGCATCTTGAACACCTGGCGGCGTTTTGCGGTGCCTGCGGCCACGCCCGTTTTGCTCAATGTCTGTATGATTTTGGCGGCCTGGCTGGGCGCGCCCTGGCTGGGCTCGAAGGGGGTGGAACCCATCTTTGCTTTGGCGGCCGGGGTCATGCTGGGCGGTGTGTTGCAGTTGGCGGTGCAAATCCCCGCGCTCAAGCGCCTCGGATTGCTGCCGCGCATCGCTGTCTCGCCGCGCGGCTTGCGTGACGCTTGGACCGATGGCGGTACCCGGCGCATCCTGGGTTTGATGGGCCCGGCGTTGCTGGGCGTGGGCGTGGCGCAACTGTCTTTGCTGATCAACACCCAGATCGCCTCTTACATGACCCCCGGCAGTGTGAGTTGGGTCAATTACGCCGACCGCTTGATGGAGTTTCCGATTGCTTTGCTGGGTGTGGCCTTGGGGGTGGTGTTGATGCCGCAGCTGTCAGCCGCCAAAGCCAGTGGCGACAGTGCACATTACAGCGCCATGCTGGACTGGGGCTTGCGCCTGGTGTTGGTGCTGGCTCTGCCGTGCGCCGTGGCCCTGTTGGTGTTTGCCAAGCCCTTGGTGTCTGTGATTTACCACTATGGCGCGTTTACTGCACTGGATGTGCTTCAAACCTCGGTAGCTTTGACCGGTTATGGCGTTGGTTTGTTGGGCTTGGTGGCGATCAAGGTGTTGGCACCTGGGTTTTTTGCGAACCAAGATACCCGCACCCCGGTGCAAATCGCGGTGATGGTGTTGGTGTTCACCCAAGTCTTGAACTTGGTGTTGGTGCCGTATTTGGCGCATGCCGCGCTTACCTTGTCGATTGGGCTTGGGGCTTTGCTCAATGCCCTGAGTCTGCTGATGGGTTTGCGGCTTCAGGGCAAATACCAGCCATCGCAGGGTTGGTTCAAATTGATCCTTCAAGTGGCATTGGCTTCGGCGGTGTTTGGGGGGCTGTTGTTTGCGGCAGCTCAGCACTGGGACTGGACAGGATTGCAGTCCCAAGCGCTCTGGCGAGTCGGTTTGATGACCGCAGTGCTGGCCGGCGCAGGTGTGGTTTATTTCGCTGTTTTGAGGGTTATTGGGGTGGACTTACGTGCGCTTTGGCGGCGCTGAAGGCATGATCAGGTCATGAACTACAAATTACAGTTGCCCAGCGCCTTGGACTATTTCACCTCTTTAGTGCAAAGCGATGACGAGTTTCCTTTGCTGGAGACCGCTGTCAGCCTGGCCCAAGATGAATACCCCAGTCTGGACATCCAGCAGGTGCTGGGAGAGGTTGACCAACTCAGCGCCAAGTTCAAACGTCGTTTGATGCCGGAGGCTGACCCTTTGGACAAGCTGCGTGCCTTGAACCAGTTGTTCTACGAGGAACTGCGTTTTGCAGGCAATATCAACCACTACGACGACCCCAACAACAGCTACCTCAACCGTGTGTTGGAGCGGCGTTTGGGCATCCCGATCAGTTTGGCGGTGTTGTGGCTGGAATTGGGGCAGAGCGTGGGTTTGAAGCTGCACGGGGTGGGCTTTCCTGGCCATTTTTTGGTCAAGCTGGACTTGACTTACCCGCAAGAAGGGCATGTGGTGCTCGACCCGTTCAGCGGTGAATCATTGAGCCGCGATGACTTGGCAGAGCGTTTGATTCCTTGGCTGCACGGCGCCAAACCCGGCAGGCCAAATGCGGTGTCTGACGATGCGCTGGCGTTCCACCTCGAACCCGCCACACCGCGCGACATCATCGCGCGCATGCTGCGCAATTTGCAAGAAATCTACCGTCG
>Ga0247831_1000474_pt1 | contig 86268 bp, 78 predicted proteins | sample LaCruzMarch2015__9_FD_192406 | JGI IMG/M metagenome (GOLD analysis project Ga0247831, IMG submission 192406) | Freshwater microbial communities from meromictic Lake La Cruz, Castile-La Mancha, Spain - LaCruzMarch2015_1m | ecosystem: Environmental > Aquatic > Freshwater > Lake | place: Spain...
AGTGATTTGCAGGAGAATTAAGGTTTTTTTTACTTTAGTAAACCCTCTAAAATCTCCTTCATCTCTTTGGTGTAGTTTTCATATGCCTCTCCAGTTGCGGGACCATTAAATCCGGTGTGAACGTAGACAATTTTGCCTGTTCGATCTACTACCACAGCAGTAGGGAAACTCATGATACCATTCAACATAGGAAATTGCGAGGAGGCGACTTCTTTACTAGATGTTCCAGCAAGTACTATTTCATAAGGAATAGAAAGACGCTTTTTAAATGCCCTCAAGCGTTTTATCTGGCTCTTTTCATCACTACCAACTTCATACGACATCCCAACTATTTCAAGTCCTTGATTGCGATATTTTTGATATAATTCTTTAAAATAATGAATTTCATCGATGCAATTCGGACACCACGTTCCCATGATTTGATAGATAACTACTTTGTTTTTACCTCGTTTTTTAAGGTCGACCGATTTTCCCTTTAGGGATTTTAAAGCAGCAAAATTAAAATCAGCTGATTTATCCACATAGGTCAATTTGGACGGGTCTCGCAGCGCGGCACTGGCATCTTTGACGGCAATCCAATCCGTTTGATAACTTGCACCACTATAGAACTTCCCGTAAATGGAGTCGTTTACAATTTTTCCTTCAAACAAAAACGCCCATGATCCATTGAAGGTTGACATGGAAAATATACCATCCCCAACCGTCCCTGCTAAAAAGCGATAGTCACCCGTCTCCGTTAAAAATGTGCCCTGAATCAATCCCGCTTTTTGCTTAAAAACACCAACTGTAACTTCAGTCTCTTTAGAATTAGGACTAAAAGTCGCTTTCCATTTTCCGTCAATAACCGAGGTGTTCGGTCCCAATTCAGTTGTTGTTTTATCAACCCATGCATTCAACGGAATTTTAGTTAGCGCTTTTTTATTCATGTTCAACCAATAGCCTCGAAGTGCATTACCTGATTCTTCCACTTTAAATTTAATATAGGCATCCAATTCAGGGAAACGCGCAATTATACTATCCTTCTCTGTATTTAGCTGCAAGGATATTCGTTCATCACCATTTATAATTTCTAGAATCAACTTCGATTTTTGTTCACTCATTTCCATCCGAAAAGGAACAAATAGTCGATCGTTCATAGCCAGTTGACCTTGCCATTTTCTAGGTTGCAATTGAGGCGCAGTTTGGGAATACATGCCAAAAGGGGAAAATAAAATCACAAAAAATAATAGGCGCATAGTATGATTAAAGATTATCTCAAAGGTAAGGAAATAGTTGGGTAGATTTTGCTGTGAATATGTTGATTAATAATTTGTTCTTTCCTAAATTTCTGAATCGAATTTTTTACTTTTGCATTCAACAAATTATATGTCTGACACCCGATACAACCTCCGTGGCGTTTCTGCCGGAAAAGAAGATGTTCATCAAGCAATTCAAAAAGTGGACAAAGGATTGTTTCCAAAAGCCTTTTGCAAAATTGTTCCCGACTCCCTCACCGGAGATGATAATTATTGCATTGTAATGCATGCTGATGGAGCAGGTACAAAGTCTTCATTGGCTTACATGTATTGGAAAAAAACAGGTGATTTGTCTGTTTGGAAAGGAATTGCACAAGATGCGTTGATCATGAATTTAGATGATTTACTGTGTGTAGGTGCTACGGGTCCGATCCTTCTTTCTTCTACGATTGGAAGAAATAAAAACTTGATTCCGGGTGAAGTAATTTCAGCTATCATAAATGGAACCGAAGAGCTTTTGGTTGATTTACGAAATTATGGTATTGATATCCATTCTACCGGTGGCGAAACGGCCGATGTTGGTGACCTTGTACGAACAATTATTGTTGATTCGACTGTAGTTTGTAGAATGAAAAAATCCGATGTGATATCCAATCACACGATACAACCTGGCGACGTAATTGTTGGACTATCTTCTTGTGGACAAGCAAACTATGAAACAAGTTACAACGGAGGAATGGGAAGTAATGGCCTCACTTCTGCGAGACATGATGTGTTTTCGAATGAATTAGCTCAAGAGTTTCCGGAAAGCTACGATCATTTAGTTCCAGCCGAATTAGTTTATTCGGGAAGTAAGTCATTAACGGAAAATCTTTCGGATGTGCCAGTTGATGCTGGTAAATTGGTATTATCACCAACGAGAACGTATGCGCCAATCATTAAAGCAATATTGGATACACATAGAAATTCAATTCATGGAATGGTTCACTGTTCGGGAGGCGCGCAAACAAAAGTGCTTCATTTCATTGATGAGTTACACATTATAAAAGACAATTTATTTCCTGTTCCACCCTTATTTAAAATGATTCAAGAAGAGTCTGGAACAGAATGGCAGGAAATGTATAAAGTATTTAACATGGGGCATCGCATGGAATTATACGTTCCAAAAGAAATTGCTAATGAAATTATTCAAATTTCCGAATCGTTTGGCGTAAAGGCACAAGTTGTTGGGCGAGTAGAAGAATCAGCTGACAAAAAATTAACAATACAATCTGAATTCGGAACCTTTACTTACTAAAAAAGAAGCATGCAAGACTTATATTCCAGATTGGAAGCCATTCATTATCGATTTGAAGAAGTAGGGAAACTTATCGTTGACCCGGATATTATTTCCAACATAGAACGATACGTTAAATTAAATAAGGAATACCGTGACTTGGAGGTGATTGATGCAATTTTCAAAGAATACCACAATTTAGTAGGAAACATAAAAAACACACGCGAACTATTGGAAACTGAAACCGATGGAGAAATGCGGGAAATGGCCAAAATGGAAATCGATGAATTGGAAACACGTCGCCCATTGATGGAGGAAGAAATAAAACTGTTATTAATTCCAAAAGATCCTGAAGATGTCAAAAATGCCATCATGGAATTGCGCGCAGGTACGGGAGGAGATGAAGCATGTATATTTGTGGAAGATTGTTTCAGAATGTACACTATGTTTTTTAAAAATATGGGCTGGACCTATGAAATTTTGAATTCTTCTGAGGGAACAGTAAAAGGATACAAAGAGATTTCCTTGGACATTTCAGGAGATGGTATTTATGGGATGTTGAAATTCGAATCTGGCGTGCATCGCGTACAACGTGTTCCGGAAACAGAATCACAAGGCAGGGTTCATACCTCGGCAATTACGGTGGCTGTTTTACCTGAAGCGGAAGAAGTTGACTTTGAACTTGATATGAATGATGTAAGAAAAGACACATTTCGCGCGTCTGGCGCGGGTGGACAGCACATCAACAAAACAGAATCGGCGATTCGACTAACACACCTTCCAACGAATACTGTTGTTGAATGTCAAGACGGACGATCTCAACACAAGAACTTAGAAAAAGCAATATCAGTTTTACGGTCGCGGCTCTACCAAGCTGAATTAGACCGAGTACACAATATACGTGCTGCTCAGCGAAAAACCTTGGTGTCATCCGGAGATAGGTCGGCAAAAATTCGCACCTATAATTATCCCCAAGGAAGAATTACAGATCACCGAATCAATAAAACGATGTATAATCTAAATGTTTTCATGAATGGAGACGTTCAAGAAATGATTGACGCGTTAAAAATGGCTGAAAATGCCGAAAAACTCAAGGGGGAATAAGATGACAAGAGAAGAACTAATTGATCAAATTAAACGGAAAAAGAGTTTTTTATGCATTGGCTTAGATCCTGATTTATCGAAAATACCGACTCATTTATTAAACGAAGAAGATCCCATATTTGCTTTTAATAAAGCGATTATTGATGCAACCCACGATTTAGCTGTGGCCTATAAACCTAATACCGCTTTTTATGAGTGTTATGGAGCAAAAGGATGGGAAACACTTCAAAAAACCATTGAATATTTGCCTAAAGATGTCCTGTGTATCGCTGATGCTAAAAGAGGAGACATTGGAAATACATCAACCTATTACGCCAAAACATTTTTTGAAACATTGAATTGTGATGCTGTTACTGTCGCTCCATACATGGGAGAAGATAGCGTTAAACCGTTTTTAGAATTTCCAAACAAATGGGTGGTACTGTTAGCACTAACATCCAACAAAGGCGCATTTGATTTTCAAATGATTGAATCTCATGATGGAAAGAAACTGTATCAACACGTTATTGAAAGAAGCCAAGAATGGGGAAATGAATCCAATTTAATGTTTGTAGTGGGCGCTACTAAAACGGAACAATTGACGCATGTACGTTCATTGGCCCCCAATCACTTCTTCTTGGTGCCTGGCGTTGGTACTCAGGGAGGATCACTTGATGAAGTCGTAGAATTTGGTTGGGGAAAAGAGTGTGGCTTATTGATCAATTCCTCTCGCGGAATCCTTTATGCTTCAAGTAATGCTGATTTTGCAGAAGCCGCCCGAAAAGAATGTTTGCTGTTGCAACAGGAAATGAAAACTATTCTAAACAAAAAAGGGCTCATTAACTAACGAACCCTGGAATTTCTTTTAATCAGAAGATTATTTTGAAGCTAAATCAGCGTTTTGTTTGATTTTAGCTTGACCGTAAGCATCACATCCAGCTTTTCCACCTGCACCGCAAGAAGAAACTAGGCCAGCAACGAATAATAAACCGAAAATTGTTAAAGTGATTTTTGTTTTCATAATAGTTGTTTTATTGTTTGTTTGTTGCTTTCTTCAAACGGAAGAAATAAAATTAGGTTACAATTATTTGATAAAAATAAAAAAATATTTTTAATAAACCTAAAAATTCCATTTTAAATTTCGATCATCTAAAAGAGCAAAGGAAACTTTCCAAGTGGCGCGCAGTGGAATATGGTTTCCATCAGACAAAACACCATAAACACCCAAACGCAATCTCCGTCTAGAAATCTTAAAATTTCGCTCTAAGCCCACTACCCCTTCGTAATGCAGCCAATTGTATTGTTTCACATAGAGAATTCCTCCACCCATGATTAATCCAATGCGTGTTTTTTTCATAAAAGGAATTTTATTGATGATTGCACCGTTATCGTGATGAACGATATGCGCCTCCATGGAATAATCGATTGTTGGTAATGTTGAATCCAATCCTTGGAAAGAAAAGAGCGGATTAGAAAACCAAATTGGATCACTTCTTCGTTGAAATTTATAATCTGGATTTCTCAAGTTTCGGGCACTGATAAATTTCCCAATCGCTCCGCGATAACTTGTTGTTCCAAGAGTACCAATTTTAAAGGTTTGAGCCAAACTAAATTGCAAGTACTCATGGTCTATATCCGAGCCAAAAACCTTTGGGATTCCTCGTTCATAATTCAAGTAAAAAGTGGGCCAAGCCGATCCCAACAACACTTTTCTATTTGGTTCGCGCATGTACTTTTGACGGGGTGTATAACTAAACGTTATGTCTGAAACCATGGCCTGATACGTTTGAAATTCCGTAGGATCATTGTTCGGAATGGAATTATCCAGCCAAGTCAAAAACTTGTAATCTTTGAGCGACCTTCTTTCCGAAAATTCGGTGTCAAAATCAACATAAAAGCCATTAAAAAGCTCATATTCGCAAGCCACCCTCATGCGCGTTGACTCAATAAAATTATCTCGTTTGTAAATTTGAGTAATGGCATCATAGCCGCGAATTACGTCAAAATTATGATTAAGCGACCACCGAACAGTTCCAAAATGGAATGGATCAAACCGGTATTTCCACCACGTGTCACCCTTAATGTCTTTGTTTAAAAACCCGTATGAAATTTGCGTGTAGGAATCGAGGGTACGTTCGTTTTTCCATTTTTTAAAATAATCTACCCAAGGCGCAATACGTGGGCCACCAATAAACAATGGTTGAACGAAAGAGGCAAGAGATGCAAAAGTAAATTGTGTCTTTTTTGCTCTGTTTCGGTGGTCTATACCAAACCAAATAACTTTCAAAAAGGTGACTTTGTTAAAAATTGAATCAACAGAATCCAAATATTCTTTTCGGTTTTGTGCCTGGAAAATGCTGTCCTTCACTAAAATGAACTTGCGCTCTTCATCCGTTAAAATTCCTTGTCGTTTTTCAGACCAATAGGCCGTATCCTTTTCATAAGCTTCTTTTTCCGTAATAGCCACTTCGGTTCCAAAAAACTTGTTTCCAAATTTGGGTTGAAAATTATAATTTGAAAAAACCGCCTGAGTAGATGCTTGGCTCGTCTCATTTTTATATTTAACCCCGTATTTTAGGTCTTGAAATTTTAAAACACACAAACTATCTCCAGGATGCTCAAATTCTTGATACACCGTAAAATAATCATACATCAGCAAATTTCCTTTTTCCATCGTTAACTCCAATTTCTGAATCAACCACAAAGAATCAATTACATAAATATATCCCTCTAACGTAGATGTCGCAACATTTCTCGGTGAAATTTTAATTTTAGAAATGGTTTTACCATTCTCTTGGTATTTGGATTCGATACGGTATTTGTAAGATAATATTCCGGGACTTGAAATAGGTGACATAATCGGATTTTGATGCAAATCATCTAAGCGCAATAAGTTTTCAAAGAAATTGAAATTGGCCTTAGCGGTGGTGGTATAATATAAATTTCGATCGGAACCTCGTAATTCATAAGCATTTCGAATTTCCTTGACCTTATCAATTGGCGCATAATTTCGAGTGATCTGTGCTTCTGCCAAATTCATGTTAGCCGCCAATAAATCAGCGAGTTTTTTCGCTTCTGCATCGGCAAAAGGTTCTTCGGTTTCCGGTTTTTTAACCTCTTTTTTTGGTTGATTTTTTCGATCTAGTTTCTCCGTAGCCTTAATGTATACTTCCACTGAGTGTGGGTAATTCCACAAGCTAATTTTGTCTCTTTTCTCTACGACTTTCAGCATGATTTCGCGTCCAGGATTGGTTCTTCTTGAATTGATATCCATGTCAGAAAAATCTTTCACCGTGGAAGGAAACAATTGAATGTCTTTTCGGACTAGTTTATCGACAACTGTAACATACGATTCTCTGTCTTGAAATCCGGTGGAGGTAACTACTAAAAAGTACTCGCCGGGCATCAATCGAATTTCATAATATCCCTTGGCATCGCACAAGGTTCTCTGATCCGACATGTTTTTTATGAAAATCTTAGCGTAGGGAATTGGATCATTTCGCTCGTCGGTAACTTTTCCACTCACCAAAAATTGAGCAAATAATTGGGTGCTAAAAAATAGAAAGCCAAGTAAAAAGGAGGTTTTCAACGGGGCAAAAATTTTTTTCATTGAGAATTAAACGGAATTTTGTGGGATTAGTTACCTAAAATGATGAAACAAATTACTTGATTATGATTTCGTCTTTTTTTACCGTTTTCAAATATTCTAGGTGTTTTTCCATGCGGCGCATCATCATTCGTTTGAAGAAAAACATAAGAAAAGCAATTGCCGGCATGCTAAAATAAAACGCCCACTTGTCGACTCCAATCGTGATGCAATTAAAAGTCACCACGATCAGTGAAACGATTCCAGCCACCAACCAAAAATAGAGCATTATTTTATTATACGTTTGCATAACTGTATTATTTCGTTCAAAGTTAACCAATTCAAATTACTTTTCATTTCAATAAAATAGTTAAATTTGTGTAAACTGAATTGCCATGACACCAACACGGGACGCACAAATCAATTACATCAATATTGGCCTTATGTTTTTAAGTGCTTTGGGTGCATTTTTTCTGCCATTTGAAGTGTTTTTATTTGCCTATGCTTTTTTGGGACCCTTGCATTATTTAACCGAAATTAGTTGGCTGCACGATCGTAATTATTTCTCGAAAGGAAAATATGATTTCATTGTTCTTGTGGTAATTGGTGTGTTACTTTCCTACGCTGCCTTCGCAAAAGATTTTGGAGTTAACACCGATTTTTATGATGCTTTTGTGGAGGCAAATTTGTTTGATAAATTGTTGGTCTTGGCCCTATTTAGCGCCATATTGTTTGCTTTGGTTAAAAACCTCACCGTTAAAATTGTTGCGATATTATTCCTGTTTGTATTTATTTCGGGGTGGCTTTCGCCCGAAAATAGTGCTGAAAACAACTCAAGCACAACGATTTTCGCATTAACCTCTTTGGTCCCTACCTTAATTCACGTGTATGTTTTCACCGGATTGTTCATGTTGTATGGCGCATTGAAATCCAGAAGCAAAACTGGTTTGTTATCCGTGGCAACATTTATTCTTATCCCAATAATTTTGGTGTTTTATACTCCCGTAAATCCAAAAACGAATTTCTTGTCTGATTTCGGAAAAAAAGCCTATTACGCAGATGGAGACGGGTTTTTCTATACCAACGTCAGCATTTTGGATCATTTTAAACTAATTGATGAACCGCTTTTAACAAACAAACAGTACTTAGATTCTGTTGTGAATAAAAAATCAGCAGACAATCAATTTCCAATTGCTGATCGGGCACGCATCACTGATTCTTTAAAAAATAAGTTATCCGAAAACTTCATCGTTCCCAATTCAGAAAGTGAATATTACAACAAACCCATTCCCGTAAAATTCGCCATTCCGGTCAATACAAAAGATTATTATTGGAACAGCATATTCTTCTCAACAGTCGGAATCATGCTGATGCGTTTTATTGCGTTCGCCTATTTGTATCATTACCTGAATTGGTTTAGTAAAACCGAGGTAATTCGCTGGCATAAAGTTCCAAAATTACGATTTGTGCTTGTTATTGGATTGTGGTTGACCGCTTGTGGACTCTATGCCTATGATTATGCACTTGGACTCAGTTTCTTATTCTTCTTGAGTTTTTCACACGTTTTGTTAGAATTTCCATTGAACATTGTTTCCATCGTGGGCATCGGAAAAGAATCATTGAGTATTGTTAAAAATGGATTTAGCCTTAAACCTAAAAATTGAGTTTTATGAAAATTTTATTGTCTTTATTGAGTGTGTTTTTACTTGTTAATTCTTTCACAGCTACAGAATTAGTTTACAAATGGAAAGCGAATACCAGTTATTCATTTTCTTCTCTACAAAAAGACGACGTAACCACCTCTGCTATGGGAATGAACATTCAAGAGAAGTTTGTTACAAGCATTGATTTTGTATTATTTATTCAATCCGTGGACGCTACCGGTCTTGCCAAAGGGAAATTGTATTTGGTAAATTATACCGTTAAAGATTCGAAAGGGACTATCCTGGCAAGTTTGGCTACACTAACTAAAAATGCGGTTCAAAGTGATATCACAGTAGACAAAAAAGGACACTTCACGTTTCCTAAAAAAGTGAGCTTCGTAACTACAGCGACTGGAAATTATTTGGTGTATGGCAAGGCAGATGAAAATGGAGCAAGTGCGGGTGTACAAACAGGGAATGAAAAAGTGGATGTATATGCGGAATTTGATCCAAAAACGGGGAAATTAAAAGCAGGATATACCGTTCAGACGATTAGCACGACAAAAAAGGCATCGGTAAAAGAAACGGAGGAGAGTGATCATTTAGATGTCTTTCCGTATGATTTTTTAGAAATGATGGTATTGCCTGATGGAAACGTGGCACAAGGGGATAAATACAGCGCGACAGCGGGAATGTACACCGTTGATGTGTTAGTAAAATCAATGGTAAATGGATTGGCTAGTTTGGAAGAAAAAATTGGCACGAATAAAAATGCAGATATGTTTCAAGGAGCAGCGAGTGGTCAAACGGAAGAAGGATCGTTTAACATGGGTAGTTTTGGCGGAACCGACGGAATGGAACTAGATGCGGAAGATCAAGCAGCTTTGGGAATGGCAAAAGGCATGGCTCCTGAAATGAACGGAACCATTACCGCTAATTTTGATTATACCAACGGAATGTTTGTTGGAATTGGAGGAACACTAAACACAACGATTGACATGATGGGCATGAAAATGACCGTAAAATCAGTGTTGGAAATGAAGAAAAAAATGTAAATGTTCACTATTTTGACTTCAATGATTTTTATTTTATATCAATTCGTGCAATGAAAAGAGATTTATTGATTATTTTTAAGGTCTTGAAAAATTGCAAAAACTATATGCTCAGCTATCTATTTCATGTTCACATCAAATTATGGCTTAAGTAATATGATTGTTCATGCTTACGACTCTATTAATAATTACTTTTTTAAATCCATGAAATATGCTTCAATTTCCATTAACCTTTAAATTCAAGGTTGGAACCTTGTCTAATGATTTTTCTATAACAGATGCTAATAATACCACTGTTAGTTACGTACGTCAAAAAATGTTCAAATTAAAAGAGGATATCCTTTGTTATAGCGATGAATCTAAAGCGAATTTGATCTATCGTATCAAAGCAAATAAATAGATTGACTATTCAGCCACTTACACATTTTCTGATGCAAATGACCTTGAATTAGGACGGGTTGCACGAAAAGGGCGCGCATCACTTTGGAAAGCTACCTATGAAATATTCAATTTAAATCAAGAACACGAATTCACGATTAAAGAAGTAAATCCATGGGCAAAATTAATTGATGCCTTAGTGAGTGAAATTCCAATTGTAGGGATTTTTACAGGGTATATGTTCAATCCGAAATACCTAATTACTGACAAAAATGGGCAACCAATAATGAGACTTTCGAAAAACAAGTCCTTTCTGGGAAAAACATTTACAGTTGATAAAATTGCCGATGTTTCAGAAAAAGAACAAGAACGAATAATTCTATCCCTCATGATGATGATTTTGTTGGAACGCAGAAGAGGATAAAGCCAGTGAAAATCTACAGTCTAAATCACTAAAAACGTTTGCAGATAAGTACCCAGAAATTCCCTGTTACCGAACTTCCCTATCCGATTACCGCCTAGAATCATGGATGACCAATGTACCGCTGGTTGGGGTGAGTGGAGTTGGGAGAATTTAAGGTTTTTATCAATTCCACTTTTTTCCTTGATGAAAAAAGTGGAGTAAAAAACTCAGTGCGGCTTGAAAACCAAAAAATCCAAGGCCAAAAATTCTTTAGCGTTTCTTTTACTCAAAAATAGAATTAGTAACTATGGTTTAAATAAATAATCCCAAAATTAATGTCAATTTTTTCTATACTCTTTCCTGAAATCTAGCTTTTGCCTCTTCAGTTGAAACCGTTTCATTATTGGTTGCTTGTTCCAATCCTAATTCAATTTTTTGCAACAAAACAAGTTGATCTATTATCTCCTCAATAGAAAATGTTTCAGGCAAATTTTCAAGTGTTCGTAATACTTTGTTCTTATTAAGCATGCTACGTTGATTTATTCAAAAATACGAAATTAATGAATTGATTGTATGTTTTACTCTTCCCCTACTGATTACCGAATTCGATTGCTATCAATTATCCAAAGCCAATATCAAAAAGGTTTCGTCGCCTTCGATAATCGTTGTAATGTAATACCTACTTATGGTTAAGGGCAAACCGAGCGATTCTAAATAATCGAAGCGCTCGTTGAAGATTTCAATGATTGTTTGTTTTCGGGGCAATCCATCTTTTGAACTGATAACAATTGGGTAGTGTGCTTCACCCGGAACAAATGGAATTTTAATGTTTTGTGTTTTTTCTTTTACGTAATTAACGCAACCAACATGAAATCCTTTGTCGATTCGCATGTCAGACCCAAAACGTTGTTTAACCAATGAATCAACAATTTTAATTTCGGCTTCGTGCAAGGTATTCGTGATTGCATGGGAGGTTGCCATGATGGATTCATAGGTGATATTATTGTCAACTAGTAACCCATAGCGAATCAAACCACCATATTGCTTGGTTGCCACAGCCGAAAAATCTTTGTAATATTTCCTCAGTGCTTTTTCCCCGAAATACGGACTATTAAAAAGATAATCCTGGTAGTTTTGAACAAGTTTTTTTGCTTCAACCAACTCCTCATTTTTTGTGTCAACCATTCCGCCTTGCTTGGATCCATAACACATGGGTGACCCAGCTTCTGTTTGAGACGTGGCTCTTGCGGCAAAATTATTGGTTGTATCCTCAGTCATCCAAGGAAAAGCAAGAAGCATTTCTTGAGTCAGGTGCTTTTGAAATAAGCTCACATCAAATCCATTACTTAAATCAAAACCATCGGCTTCACTATAGTTTCTGAATCCGGAATCTTGAGCGTTCACAGCAATTTGCAACAGGATTGTTGCACCAAAAATTAAGCATTTCATCTGGTAAAAATTAGGGGGTTACAGAAAGAACTCCAACACTTTAAACGGTTACAAAAAAGATAGTAAAGTTGAACACTTAATAATCAATACCAAGTACCATATAACTTTTACCGGAATACTCACCAAACACGACGGTATAACTTGTAAATTCCCAATCTTTCAAATCACGACCTGAAATGGCTTGTTTTACCCCCTCAACAATATCATTTTTCGGTAAATCACAATAAGATAATTGATTATTATTAAATGAAATAGAACTAACAAATTTCCAATGAATCCCATTGTACTTCTGATCGTCTTGTTTCAAAATATATTTCTGAGCCATATCATGACAAATACTGTCAAATTCGTGTTTCACCTTTAAGTTTCCTAATTCAGACTTAATTAATGAGTCAATAGAAAATGAAATCTCAATTATTTTCTGAGTTTTAACCTTGTCTGTTTTCACTGAAGTTTGCGAGTGAGCCAAAACACTAATGTGAAGGACAAACAATACGAGAAATATCTTCATACTAAATTAATTAGGGGGTTACAGAAGAAACCCGACGCTCCAGTTTGGTTACAAATAACAAATTATATGACCAACTATTTTCAATAATTCCCAAATTTTAATGTGAGCAATAATCAAATCGTTAATGGTGTTGAGGTAAAAGAACAGATAAATAATTGCCAAGACGAATACAAAGACAAGTACATCAAGCTATTGGAAGCAGAGGTGGAACGCTTGAAAAAAGAGGAGAAAGGTTGAAATGTCCTGAAAAGTGGCGCCTCGACAAGCTCGGTGTGATATGTGAAGGGAAAGTGGCACCTCGACAAGCTCGGTGTGATATGTGAAAGGAAAGTGGAAAATGGAGAGTTGAAACTGTAAAAATGGATTACTACTAACTTAAACTCTATCTCAATATAATTAAACCAATATATTAGCTATTTCAATTAACTTTTAGTATATTTGGCTACTATTTTAGCTAAAATGAATCCTTTTTCCATTGATAAAAATCCAATAGACATACTGAAGGAACTTGCTCAGCGAACAAGAACTCTTCGAAAAGAATATAAAATGTCGCAGAGCGAACTGGCTCGACGAGCCAATGTTTCGCTTGGGAGTTACAAACGATTTGAATCGAGTGGTCATATTTCATTAGATTCATTTTTAAAAATTGCTTTTATCCTAGGGAAATTGAATGATTTTGAAACTGTTTTTCAATCAAACAAACACAAGGATATCGAGAAACTATTTAAGTAAATTGGAATGAGCCAAGAAAGAATTAAAGTTTCATTAGATTTCGGAACGTCAATCGTTGAGGTGGGAATGCTCGTTGAACAAAATCAGGAAATTTATTTTCGATTTGAACCTTCCTTTTTGGAATGCAACTTAGATCCTTCTCCATTTAAATTGAAGAAAACAACTGAAATACTTCTTTCACCGAGAACACCTTTTGACGGACTATTTGGCGTGTTCAATGATTCAATTCCCGATGGCTGGGGAAGATTGATTTTGGATCGAAAATTAATTGAAAGTGGCAAAAACCCAAAAGAGATAAGTATTTTGGACCGTCTTTCTATACTCGGTAAAAGTGCTCAAGGCGCATTGATTTACGAACCCGTTACCAATGATGGAAAGTCTGAAAATGAACGCGTCAATTTAGATTTGATTGCTCAAGAATCAGAAGATTTATTAAAAACTGGTAATGCCTCATTTTTAGACCAATTGTACCATCTCGGTGGAAATTCAGTCGGCGCTCGACCCAAAATATTGGTAAATTATAATCATAAATTGAGTCAATTCTCCACTCTATCTGAAGAAGAATTTGAACCTTGGATTATAAAATTTCCCGCATTAAACGATTTTAAAGATATCGCTCGTATTGAGTACTCCTATTACAAAATGGCTCTTGCCTGTGGAATTGAAATGAGCGAATCTAACTTGTTTTATTCTGAAAAAGGAAAAGTATTCTTCGGAACGAAACGTTTTGATCGCAAAGGCAATCAACGGTTACATCTTCATTCTGCATGTGGGCTTTTACATGATGATTTTCGATATAGCACCCTAGATTACGGTCATGTAATGGATGCAGCAAACAGATTGGAAAATAATTTAACCGCTTGCGAAAAGGTCTTCCGTTTGGCTGTGTTCAACGTGTATGCTTCCAATATGGATGACCATAGTAAAAACGTTGCTTTTTTGATGAATGAAAACGGAAACTGGTGTTTGGCCCCCGCGTTCGACTTAACCTTTTCACCCTCTCCGGGAGGATATCACAGCCTGTCCGTTGGGAATACATATCAAGAAATAGGTAAAAAAGAGTTGTTAAAATTGGCCTCTTACTTTGGAATTAATAATGGCAATGAAATCATTGCTCAAGTAAAAGAAATTCTATCCAAATGGAATATATTCTCTTCTGAAACGGAAATCAATAAAAAAGAGAGTAAACTCATTGAAAAAACGTTACTAGAAAACTTAAAAAAGTGAAAAGAGTTGGAAACGGAAAGATCAAGGTTGATAATTACACTTACTTTTTTCTTCCAGCGACAGCCTCATACAATACACGCTGGATATCCGTGCGCACATGCATGTCAATTATTTTTCGATTTTCTTGATCCGGACAAACACGGTTAGAAAGAAAAACATAGTTCAATTGATTATCCGGATCTGCCCAAGCCAAGGTTCCAGTGAAACCACTGTGCCCAAAGCTGCGTTTGGAAGCTAATTTTGTGCACGTTCCACCACCTTCTAATTTTGGTTTATCAAATCCAATACCCCGGTGGTTATACGAAAAAGGAATTGTGGTATACATGTCTACGACCTCGGGTTTTAAATACTGAACATTCCCCAGATATCCTTTATTCAAAAAAAGCTGCATCAACGAGGCCAAATCGGTTGCATTGGCAAATAAACCGGCATGCCCACAAACGCCACCCAACATAGCTGCACCTGGATCATGTACGTATCCTCGCACCAATTGCTTTCTGAATTTTGTATCGTTTTCCGTTGGGGCAATCGTTGATTCGTTGTGGCAATTTAATGGATTAAAGCCCATGGAACGCAATCCCATTGGTTCATATAGTTGCGTGCGAAGGAAGTGATCAAAGTCGTGTTTGCTCTGTTTTTCAATTAATTTCATGATGAAATAATATCCTAAATCGGAATATTTATACTCTTTTGGACCTAATGGCTGGGCTGCAATTTGCGTATACATGGAGTCTACATACGCTTCATTCATCCAAAGGTCATCAGCCACATGTCGATTGAATTTGGGGGTCTCAGTTTTGCTAAAAAGTGCCGGATTAGGTTCATTGTCTTTTAAGACCTGCAAGTAAAATGGAATCCACGCTTTGAGGCCGGCTTGGTGTGTCAACATGTCTTTCAATAGCAGGCGTTCCATGTTTGTTCCTTCCACATATTCAGGGATATAATCCGCTAATTTCTTACTAACATCAAATTTTCCGTGAGATTGTAAAAACATTAATCCGGTGGTTGAAGCTCCAATCTTCGTAATGGAAGCTAGGTCGTAAATATCGTCTATTTTTACTTTTGTTGTGTCGGTGTATGCATGTGTACCAAAGCTTTTTCGATAGAATATTTTTCCATCAACTGCTGCCACAATTTCACACCCCGGATACGCTCCTAGTTTTATTCCATTGAGCGCTATTCTGTCAATTTCAGCCAATTTTACAGGATCGATTCCCACTTCCTCGGGATCTGTAAATTTCAACCGTCCTCCCCATTTTAGTTCAATTCCCGAATTTTTTGGATGAAAAGCAGAAAAATCATCTGGTAGCTTTCCCGTTGCTGGGATTGCTCCAAAAAGCATTTGAGCGGTTCGATTTTGTATATACGGGTGGTTTTCATACGCAAGCACCAAGGCATCGTTGTGAGGCAGCTTTACATTTTTAGCAAATTCAAAAGGAGTAAAGAAAACAATGGTTTTTTTTCCGGAGCAACGCAGTTTATGAAATTCATCTAATGCTTGTTCAGTTAACGAGTGATTTTCATTTACATGTATTGAAAGAATAAATTGATCCGCATGTTCAATGGTTTTCTTCTGTGCTTCCGTGAGTTTACCAGAAAAACTGATGTGAATTTCAGTAATTGCGGAAAAAAGCTGAATTGCTTTGGTAAACTCAGAATGATCTTCCCCAACAGTTAATAGCACAAATTTTGAATCTAATGAAGAAAAAGGCAGGTTATTGTGTTGGTTTTTGACAACGGTAATTAGTTTTTCCGCTTCCATTTTCTGTTGGTAAACTGGTAAGTTATTCAAGTGAAAATATCTGCTTGACAACCAGGGAATATCATTTTTTGTTTGAGCATTGAAACTCAACTGAATAATCAATATCAGCGCTATCAAGGCAAAAGGAATAATAGAGGTAAATCGTTTCATGAATTTAATAAATAGCTAATATTAAAAATAGCAATTATCATGCGGCAAGTGTCGTTTTATCTTACTTGTTATGCACAAGAGAAGGTGAACTCAGCATCAAAGCATATTCAATCCAAATGCCAAGGCACATCCAATCAGGATACTGACTAATTTAAAAATGTTGAATTTGTGATTTTCACTAGTCTCAAAAATAATGGTGGTGGAAATATGCAAGAAAATCCCAACAACAACGGCTAAGATAATATCTTCATTTAACCCGATTTGTTCTGCCTCAACTGTCATTCCTATAACAACACCGATTGGAGTCATTAACCCAAAGAGCAATAAGATGATCCATGCCTTTAAACGAGACGCATCTGTTTTCAAAAGAAGCGTCATTAGCGCAATAGCAACGGGGATTTGATGAAATAAAATACCGAAAAACAAGGAGTTTATATCGTGGCTGTGTCCATGTTCTATGGAGTGCCCTACCCCACTCAAAGCATTTCCAACCGGAATGCCCTCAATAACGGAATGCACAGATAAGGAAATAAACAAAGCCCAAGGCATTTTTCCGCCTTTGTGGAAATGTACGTGCCCATGTTCAATGCCACCCGAGAAAAATTCAAGGATTAATTGAATCAAAAATCCAAGTAAAATATAATAACCAATTGTGTTGGCTCGGTGGGAATAAAGCTCCGGAATAAAATGAGTAAATGCGATGGAAAGCATAAATCCACCACTGAAAGCCAATAAAAGCTTGATGAGTTGCGTTTTGTTTGTTGCCTGCAAGTAGCTCACTGTAAACCCTCCTAAAACCACGGCACCTAAGAATCCTCCAATTACTGTGACTGAATTAAGCATTTTTTTCAGCAATTAATATTAATCTATCGGAGGTAGTTGGGTCAAATTGATTTAAATCAAAGTCGCCAAAGGTATGGAGTATCTTAAATTCGGGTTGAAGCAATTGTTGGAAATCGTTTAGTTTTAAAGCCTGAACACGTTCGGTATATTTGCGAATATCGGCCCCATCAGTAACAACAATTTTCTTATAAATATGATCTCCTTCCACCAAACGTTTTATATCAAAATGAATGCCTTCAATGGATTTTTCTTCCTCAGGAACCAAAGAGGCAATTACTTTTTCAGCATTCATAAAATCAATGATAAAAAGGCCCTTTGCACAAAGCATATTCGCAACCGCTTGAATGACCAATTTGTTATCCCAAGTTGAATCGAAATAGCCGAGACTTGTGAAAAGGTTAAAAATTGCATCAAATGAAAGTCCTGGAATGAGTTTTCGCATGTCATGCACCTCAAAATGAAGCCCTCTGCGTTCCATTTCTTTGGCTTGCTGAATGCTGTTCTCGGATAAATCTACGCCTAAAACTTTATGCCCCAATTCATTTAACGTAATACTATGACGCCCCTTTCCGCAAGCGAGATCCAATAAGGAAGAATTGGGTTTTAGTTGCAAGAAATCAGCTAAATTATGAATGAACCGTTTAGCTTCCTCCTCATCGCGATTTTTATATAGGGTATGGTAATAATGGGTGTCAAACCAATCAGCGAACCATTCTTTTTGTGCTTCCATCGTTTATTTAACGTTGAATTGAAATAGTTTGTTCGATTCCATAAAACCTTCCAATGTATCACCTATATGAATTGGTCCTACTCCTGCTGGCGTACCCGTAAAAATAAGATCTCCCGTTTTCAGCGTTACAAATTGAGAAACATAACTTATTATTGTATCAATTGAAAAAATCATATCTTTCGTAAACCCATGCTGTTTCAATTCACCATTTTGAAAGAACTGAAAACTCAGATCCGCAAGGGAAATATCAGCAACATTGATCCATGTAGATGAGATGGGAGCAGAATTATCAAAAGCTTTGGCGATCTCCCACGGCAATCCTTTTTCTTTGCATTTGGTTTGCAAATCACGCGCGGTTAGGTCTAATCCAAGCGTAACTTCCGAATAATATTTATGGGCGAATTCGGTATCAATGTGTTTTCCTGCTTTGTTGATTTTAACCACCAACTCACATTCGAAGTGAATTTCTGAGTTTAAATCGGGTAAATAGAATTCATCTACATCTTTAAGTAATGCGGTATCTGGTTTAAGGAAAAATATGGGTTCTGACTGAAGTTCAGATTTCATTTCTTTTGCGTGGCCCACATAATTTCTTCCAATACAAATTAGTTTCATTTTCCTCCAAATTTGTTTTTCAACTCATTTATTTTAGCCGATAAATCTCCTTCTTTTTCTTGTTGATTTTCCGCTTTGATTTTTTCCATTTCTTTTTTCAAGCATTGTTTGGTATAAAGTGGAAAGTCTGCGTCTAACATCCATCCGTAATATCCCGGTTCCTCTTTCATCACTTGTCGAATCGTTTTTCCCTTGTGTTTTCCAAAATTGTAAATGCTATTTCCTTTGGAATCTATTGCCAACCTTCCGGCAAAATCTAGGAGCTTGAAGTCTCCTACTCGGGTAAATTCGGCAAGGTCTGCCACCTCAGAAGCCAATGAAGGGTATTTTTCCATTTGCGCTTTGAATACTTCCCACGTAACTTGGGTATCATATAAAGCATCATGCGCATTATCCATTGTTTGGTTGCAATAAAATTGATAGGCGGCCGCTAACGTACGCTGCTCCATTTTATGGAAGATGTTTTGAACATCAATAAAATGACGGTTGGACAGATCCATATCAAAACCACAACGCAATAATTCTTCTGCCAACATCGGAATATCAAATTTATTCGAATTGTAGCCTGCCAAATCAGCATCGCCTATAAAATCCGCGATTTCTTGTGCAATTTCTTTAATTGTTGGCTCGTTTTTAACACGATCATTCGAAATACCATGTATAGCAACGATTTCATCAGGAATTGTCATTTCAGGATTAACCAAACGATTAAAATGATCTTCTTTTCCATCGGTGTTAATGCGCACAATGGCAATTTGAACAATGCGGTCTTTCGTAATTTGAATTCCCGTTGTTTCCAAATCGAAAACACAAAGTGGTCGAGTTAAATTTAATTTCATGGAGTTAATTGAGATAAAAAAAGCCCAATTTACATCGGGCTTTAATTGGTATTCTATGACTTTTTATTTTTGAATAATAAATTCAGTTCTTCTATTCATTTGGTGTTGCTCTTCCGTACAGTTCACTTTATCATTACAACCATTTGTTGTTTTAGATTCGCCGTAGCCTTTGTGAGAGATTCGTTTCGGATTTACTACACGCTTTTTCAAGTACTTAGAAGAAGAAGAAGCTCTTTTATCCGAAAGTGATTGATTATAAGAAGCAGGACCACGCGCATCTGTATGCGAACCTAATTCAATTTTCAACTCAGGATATTTATTCAGGTATTCAACCACTTTATCCAATTCGATTGCTGCATCAGGTCTAATATTTGATTTATCAAAATCAAAATAGATTGGATTCAATGCTAAAAGTTCTCCAATGTTTTTATTGGTTGAAATTTCAAATGCTAAATGAAGCATAGAATCTGTTTTCAAAGTTAGTTGAATATCAAATGTATCTGTTGTATGATTCGTTGCAGAAACAACCGCGTAATAATCCAATTTATCCTTGAATTTTAATCCTGTTGTCAACTGACTAATAAATTTACCTGAAGCATCCGTTTTCCATGTTTCCACTTTATTTCCTTTGCGGTTATAAATTGCAACGGTCGCATCTTGTAATAGTTTAGTTGTGTTATCTACCAAATTATTAGAATTAACTATTCCGTCTAAGTCATAATCAAACATACGCGTGATTTTTTCTTTCTCTTCGATTAAAAGAACTGTTTTATTTACTTCTTGGTAGGCTAAATCACAATCTGTTTTAAACGTTTCTCTGTATGGACTTGGTGAATTTTCTTTATAGTAATAAGTTAATACATACTCTTTGCATTTTTCTAATTTGCTAAAGAAACCACCATCCTCAATACGAGGAAGAATTGTTTCCTCATTTTGATCGTCACAATTTTTACAAATTAAGGTAATGAAAGAAGATTCTGGTATTTTTTTTCCATTAGCATGAATAATTTTACCATTTAAGAATGCAACATTTTTAGTTGTCGATTGAGGGAAAATAACCTCATAAATATCCTTTTCTCCTAATCCACCTTTCCGTAAAGAAGAAACATACGATTGTTTTCCGTCAGCTGTTGTTGTGAAGAAAATATCATCACCAGGAGAATTGATTGGGTGTCCTAAGTTTACCGGTGGAGACCAATTTCCTTGTGCATCTCTGACCACCATAAATACGTCAAAACCACCCATACTATTTTCGTGGTTACTTGAGTAATATAAGACATTATTATCAAGGCCAACAAATGGAGAGTCTTCGTCGTTTTCGGTATTAATTGCAGCGAAATTAATTGGAGCAGACCAAGATCCACCTTTCTTTTCCATGTAATAAATATCTCGTTTCCCTTTACCACCTGAACGATCAGAAACAAAATACATGATTTTTCCATCAGGAGAAACCATTAAATGAGGCTCCCATGCACCGGAGTTCACACCATCAACGGACAAAGGTTTGGCGCTATTGAATTCATTACTCGAATATTCTGTGACAAAGATATCCCCGAGGCCCGAACTGTCTTTATATAAGTAAATTTTTCTTTCGTCTAAACTAATGGAAACGCTCGCTTCATTTAATTGGGGTTGAGATAGATCGAGTTTTTTAGGGTTACTCCAGTTTTGAGTATCATCTAATTTCATGACATAAATGTCTTCAGTATAGTTATTAAACATCGGATCTCTGAATGGTTCCGACTCTCCATTCTCCCACTTTCTGCGTGATGTAAGGTATAAGGATTTACCATCTAAAGAAACTTGAGAAGAATAGTCACCATAAAGTGTGTTTACTTTATCCCCTAAATTTTTCACTTTTATGTTTCCAGGTGAAGCAACTAATTTTTTAGCAACATTACATTGTTTGATGCGCAACTCAGCTTCTGCAATCAATTCAGATTGTTTGGCTGTTTTTCCAATGAATAAAGTGTATTGCTCAATCGCTTTGTCGTATTCCTCATTCAAATGATGTGCACGTCCTAAATGATAGAATGCATCAATTGGTGCAGCTTTCTCACCGGCAGAATACATGTCAAAATTTTTGATTGTGTTTTCTGTTGATTTTGTTAAATACTTAATTGCACGCTCAAATTCAGTATGCATTTCCAATAAAATGAACCCTTTACGATAGTTGTAATTAGCACTCTCCGGATTGATTTCCAGCAAACGATTGGTAACAACATCTGCATAATAGAAGAAGTTTTCTTGGAGCATCCGCGAGCAATGCACCACCAGTTTTTGTTCATTGGATTCTAGAATTGCTTCATTCAATTCTTCAGTGGTCATTTGCGCTTTAGCTGTTGAAAAGCTAATAGCAAAACCTAGTAATAGTAATAAACGATTGATTTTCATGGTCTAAAGATAAGTTAGATTTCTTTATTAATATCAAATTGCTCCAAATAATCTGCTACACGACGTACAAATTGTCCTCCCAACGCACCATCCACAACACGATGATCGTAGGAATGCGACAAAAACATTTTCTGACGAATTCCTATAAAGTCTCCTTCTGGCGTCTCAATAACAGCGGGAACTTTGCGAATTGCGCCCAAAGCTAAAATCGCCACCTGAGGCTGGTTAATTATCGGTGTTCCCATTACATTTCCGAAGGTTCCAACATTAGTTATGGTATACGTTCCGCCTTGAATGTCTTCAGGTTTTAATTTATTATCGCGTGCACTATTTGCTAAACTGTTCACTTGTTTCGTAATTCCAACCAAATTTAATTGATCTGCATTTTTTATAACGGGAACGATTAAATTACCACTTGGAAGCGCTGTTGCCATTCCAATATTAATATCTTTTCGTTTGATAATAGTTGTTCCACTTACTGAAACATTTATCATTGGGAAGTCTTTAATTGCTTTTACAATTGCTTCAATAAAAATTGGAGTAAACGTTAAATTTTGACCCTCTCGTTTTTTGAAGGATTCTTTTACTTTGTTTCTCCAGTTGACGATATTAGTAACATCTGCTTCTACATAAGAAGTAACGTGAGGAGAAACATGCACGGACATAATCATATGATCAGCAATCAGCCTGCGCATTCGGTCCATTTCAATAATTTCATCTCCCGGATTAGCTATCACAATTGGTTGCTTAATGTTCGATAAGAAACCAGAACTTGTATTAGCTACAGGGGCAGCAACAACCAACGGTGCAGCAGCTATAGCTGGTTTTGGGGTCTCAATGGCTATGTTTCCACGAACCGACAAATAAGAAATGATATCATTTTTTGTTACCCGACCATCTTTGCCCGTTCCTGTTATAGAATCCAGTTCTGCTAACCCAATATTTTCTTTTGCCGCAATACTTTTAACAAGAGGGGAGTAAAATTTATCTGAATCGGTATGGACACTGTTTTGATTCCCATTAGAATAAACGGTTGTTAATTCAGGCACATCTATTTTTATTTCCGTTTGTTGGACGGTTGTCTCTATTGATGCAGTTGCTCCTCCTTCGGTTGAAATGATGGCAATAACATCACCAACTTGAGCTACTTGATCTTTTTCAAAGAATCGTTTCACTAATATTCCGGCTGCTTCAGAGGGTAATTCATTGTCTACTTTATCAGTAGCAACTTCAACCAATGCTTCATCCATTGCAACAGCATCACCAATGTTTTTTATCCAATTTGTTATTGTTGCTTCGGTTACGCTTTCTCCCATTTTTGGGAGCCGTATTTCAATCTCTGCCATATTGCTTTATCTACTTTAGTATTCACGGCGTCAAATGTAATAAATTAAAGTGAGTAAGGAAAAGAAAACAAGTAATAAATTGTGCTATAAATCTAATTTAAATACATTTTTAAAAATAATTTGAAGGTCGATTAACGGGGAATAATCTCTCGCATATAAAACATTGAGTTTATCAGATGGAAACGATTTATGACTAACCATCCAATTTTGGACAGGTAGAACTCCCTTTTTTAAGTTTGGCAATACATAATTAGCTACCTCATCAGCTTGCTCTAATTGATAACCAACGAAAGATTTTTTTGAAAGTAAAACGGCCATTAAATTCCGAATAAACTTCGACTTATGGGTGTAAAACCACACTAAGAATGGGCTTAGAAGCAATAAAACACAAGAAAACAGTACATCTACAATTCGTTTCAGTCGTTTGCTTTCAGATTTGGATATGGCGTATAAATTCAAGACATATAAATCACCGGCACTTTCGATGGAGTTACTACCAATCAGAAAAGTGGTGTCTGGCTGAGCAATTTTGAATTCAAATTTGTCGGAATTAAGTTGTGACATCCAATAAATTATTTTATTTGCCGCAGTATTTTTAGCGCAAAAAATAAACTCATCAATTTTTACGATATGAGCAATTTGGTCTAATTGATCCAACGTGCCAATGGTGTTTTCTTCACGTGTTTGGGTAGGACTTATGCGATGAACTTTTACTTTGTCAAAACCACTTAGGTTCAAAATTTCTTTTACGCGCTCAAATTCAGTATGATCTCCGATTATGGCAAATGTTTTATCTCTTTTTATCAATCCCAATTTACCAAAGCGAGCCAAGGAAATAAATATTCTTGAAATAAAAAGATAAACAAAAGTCCAACACGCGCCTATCAAAATATATAAACGTGAAAACTGCCAGTCTTTGGGCAAAAGCGCGTAAATCACTAAAATTACGAGGGTGCCAAAAAGTATAGATTTTGCTGTGCCAAGGATTTTCCTGTCTTTGTCATAAAGCCCAAAAATCCAAGAGAAAAAGAGCCAGCTCAAAGTATATAAGGGAAGAGAAGTCCAGATAATCTCTTTCGGGAAATGAACATCTACCATTTTCCATTGGTGGGTCAGTAAAAAAAGCCCTAATAATATAGCTGAAAAATCAACTAAAGGAAGAAAAACAGAGCTAACTATCCGCTTAAAAATGGACATCCCGGCACGAAAATAAATGGCTAAATTGATTAAAAATGAAAAGGATTTTGCATTTGTTTTAGAAAAATGTTTTTCGGCAAAAATGACCATTGCATGGTAAAAAACAAATACATAGTTTACCGAACTTTTTTTCGTGCTTTCACCCTTGTAATGTATAATAGTGGTATCAGAACAATAATAGTTTTTCCAACCACCAAGCTGAATGCGATAGGAAAGATCAATATCTTCTCCATACATAAAAAATGTTTCGTCGAGCAGACCAACTTGCTCAAGGGCTTGGGCCCTCATTAACATAAAAGCACCACTTAAAATGGAAATTTCATGATTTTTAAACTCATCCAAATAGCCTAAGTGGTATTGATTGAATTTAGGCGATTTTTTAAAGATTCGCGATAAACCAAAGATTTTATAAAAAGCAACTGGTGGTGTTGGTAGACCTCGCTTCGATTCAGGCAAAAACCTTCCTTTTCCGTCAACCATTCGAACCCCCAAACCGCCTGCTCCTAGATGATTTTCCATAAACGCAATTACTTTTGAGAAAGTTGCCTCTTCTACAACTGTGTCCGGATTTAATAGAAGTACGTATTTTGAATCCGATAGAGCGATTGCCTGATTGTTTGCTTTTGAAAATCCGGCATTTATTTTATTGGCGATGCACTTTACGAGCGGAAATTTCTCCTGAACCATTTCAATGGAATTATCCAAGGAATTATTATCAACCACAAATACTTCTGCTTGAATCCCATTCAATGCTTTAAAAACTGAATTTAGACATTGTTCCAAGAAAAACTCAACATTGTAATTTACAATGATAATGGAAAGCGTATGTTTATAGGTGTCTTTCACTAGTTGGCAACGGCAATGCAAGAAATCTCAATGGGTACGTCAAGGGGTAATTTTGATACTTGAACCGTTTCGCGAGCCGGTGGATTTTCTGAAAAATAAGAAGCATAAATCCCATTTACGGCGGAAAAATCATCCATATTTTTTAAAAAAATACTACATTTCACGATCTGATTCATTGATAATCCAGCCTCCTCTACGAGCGATTTAATATTCGTTAAAACACGGTGTGTTGCATTTTCAATAGTATCAACAACCAATTCTCCATTCATAGGATTTAATGGAATTTGACCACTCACATATAAAGTTTCTTTTATTAAAACCGCTTGACTATATGGTCCAATTGGCGCCGGAGCACCTGGTATTTGTATGATTTTTTTCATTCTATCGTCGTTAACGTTATTTGCAACAATTAATTGCTGTACTTTTATGCAAAGTAACACATTTCCTATTAACTGTGAAGATATTACTCGTTGATTTTTATGATTCATTTACCTATAATTTGGCTCATTACTTGGAGCCAATGTGTCAGAAAATTGATGTTGTAAGAGATGATTTAGTGGATCTAGAAAGCATTGCTCAATACGACAAAATTGTTCTTTCCCCAGGGCCTGGTTTGCCAGAGGAAACTCTTTCCATGCATCCCATTTTAAATCGGTTTACAGGTGAAATTCCGATTTTAGGAGTTTGCCTCGGCATGCAAGGAATTGGGCAACTATTGGGAGGTAAATTAACCCAAAAGAAAACTATTTTACATGGTAAACCAGTTGAATTGATTGTTAACAATCATAGTTTATTGTTCCGTGAAATCCCCTCCCATTTTTCAGTTGGGCTCTACCATAGTTGGGAAGTGAAATTGGATAATGAGCATCAAAAATTCGTTACCTCTTTGGATGAGAATAACGTGGTTATGTCTATCGAAATACCTGAAAATAAACTTTATGGAGTACAGTTTCACCCAGAATCGATTTTAACGGAAAATGGTAAGCGCCTCCTTCAAAATTTTATAGAACTAAGTTAATAATCTAACTGAAGTTAGTAAACAAAAGGCGCTTTATTGAGTTGATTATTGTGTTTTATTTGAATAACATAATTTCCCCGTTTGAGCGAGCTAAAGTCTATTATTTCGGCGTCTGTTTTGATTGTTTTTGAAATCATTACCAAACCTCTTAAATCTAAAATCTCTATTGACAAATCACCTAATCGATTTCCATTTTTTGTCACTTGAATGGATTTATTACTGGTTGGCATAACGGTAACAAAACCCGCCTCTTTTTTCAAGCTTTTTCGCTGGAACATGTGACTTTTTCGGTTTTTTACCTCCGTTTTTTTGATGGGATTAAAAACCCTAATTTCATCTGTACCAAAATAAACATTTGGTTTAATTTTAAGTGAAAGACTGTCTGTGGTGTTTTTCCAAACACGTATATAATCGACCTCAAATGAATTTGGAAGGACTGTTTTTTTATTGATTCCCGGCTTAAATGGGCCATTGTCAATACCAAAGGAAAGGTTGGTAATTAAATGCATGGAGGTTTTAAAATCTCCTAAATATTCAGCAACCGCATCACCATTTACATAAAATGTAACACGACCAGGCTCCCATAATCCGGAATAAATCACCCATTCGTCGACTAGTTTTTTATTGAATTTAAGCCACGCCCCCCAACTTTTTTTAATGGGAAGACCTTTCATTTTTATATCATCGCAACTGTTTGGACAGTGAATATCCACATGGACTTCCTTGTGTCTTTCTCCTTTCATTTCCATAAAGTCAATTTCTTCATTTGGCTCGCCACCAAACAACCAGAAAGCTGGCCACAATCCTTGTCCAGAGGGCGCTTTAGCTTTGCATTCAAAATAACCATACTTGAATTTCTCTTTGCTAAAAATCACTGATGTAAGGTAATTCAATTGCATTTTATTATCCTTGATTTCCACTTTATTTTTTTTAATCTCATTGGAATCTAATATCCAATCTGGAAAGGAATACCATTTTGAAGTTGTATCTGCACCTAATGTTAATATTCCATTTGAAACATAAGTCATTTCAGGAGCCGAGAACATGCGCGTCTTAAAATCTAATCCGCCCCATTGGTAAATGTCTAACCATTTGTCTTTGTTCAATTTATCCACCTCGAATTCATCATTAAAATAGGGCTTTAGTAGAGAAATTGTATCCTCACTGATTTTCCAAGTAACTGTTGGGCCCTGCGCAATCGAGGAAAAGGAAAGGAAAATGACAAGGTAAAAAAAAATGTTTTTCATAAGGAAGGAATTGATAGACAAAACTAAACAAAAGTTTTTCAGAACTTATTTTATTTTTTGACGTAAATGAATTTTGATTTTGAATATGCTTAAAAAAGGTCGTTTCGTGAGTCTTTTTTTCATGCTGATGTTATTAGCATGTTCAGACCGTCCTGTGGCAATAAAAAAAGGCGTGCCAATTGACCTAAACCAACTTAAAAAAAAGGGCGTATTTACAATGCTGACTGAAAACAGCTCAACATCCTATTTCATTTATCGCGAAAAGGAAATGGGGTTTGAATATGAGGTTTTGGCGGATTTTGCTAAGCATATTGGACTGAAATTGCAAGTAAAAGTTATTTCTGATGCGCGAAAATTCCATTCCTCTCTACAAAATGGCGAAGGAGACATCATCGCCTGTAATTATACGATAACTCGAGATCGGCAACGCATTCATACATTTTCTATTCCTTATCTTAAAACACGACAAGTTTTAGTACAACAAAAACCAAATGGGTGGGAAAACATGACCCCGGAAGAAATTCAGAAACAATTAATTACTGACCCAACACTTTTAAGAAATCGGACCCTTTTTGTGCGGCGACAATCTGCCTATTACAAAAGATTAGTGAATCTTCAAGAAGAAATTGGAGACACCATCTATTGCAAAGAATTACCTGGCGACCCTGTGACAGAAGACTACATAAATTCTGTTTCTACTGGATTGATCCCGTTGACCATTTCGGAGGAAAATATTGCCCGATTATCAGCAAAAGAAAATCCACAAATTGATGTGTCAACCCCTATTTCTTTTACTCAATCCATTGCATTCGGCTTACGTAAAACCAGTCCTAAATTGAAAAAAGTCATGGATAATTGGTTAACAAGCTATCTCAAATCAGTTCGCTACAAAGAATTGGTTTCCCGATATTTTGGCTCGGAAGTTTTTAAAGTTGAACCCGAACCGTCAAACGACATGACGGAACCATCAAGAGGAGTACTTTCACCCTACGATTCCTACTTTAAAGCAAGTGCAAAAAAATACGGAGAGGATTGGTTGCTACTGGCAGCAATTTCGCACAAAGAAAGTAGGTTTAATCCAAACGCTGTTGGTCTTGGCGGGGCATATGGGATGATGCAATTTATGCCAATATCAGGCCCACAATATAAAGTATTTCCTAATTCGAGCGCCGAGGATCAAATCGAGGGCGGAATGAAAATGATGAAAGAATTATTACAGAAATATGCTAAAGTTCCTAAACGAGAAGATCAAATAAAATTTGCTTTGGCATCCTATAATGCTGGTTATTGTCATATAGAAGACGCGATGAAATTGGCGGGAAAAAATGAACTAAATCCATATATATGGAGTGGTAATGTGGAGGTGATGTTGCGCAATTTATCCAAACCCGCATATTACAGAGATGCAGCGGCCCAATGTGGTGCTTACCGCGGTCATGCAGCAGATTATGCCAATACGGTTTACGCCCAATACATGAAATGGAAAGAACAATTGAATAAATGAAACAGCCCCAAATCATTGTTATTCAAGGTCCAACTGCCAGTGGAAAAACTGCTTTAGCTGTAGCGCTTGCTCAGGAAATAAATGCGGTGATAATTTCAGCAGATTCGCGGCAGTTTTATCGGGAACTTTCCGTTGGGACTGCCAAACCAAGCCTTGAAGAAATGCAAGGAGTGAAACATTATTTTATTGATTCTCATAATTTACAAGACGAGGTTTCTGCTTCACAATTCGCAACTTCTGCTGCCCAAGTAATTCAGGTTGATTTAGCGAATCAAAAAAATATTTTGATTGTCGGTGGATCAGGATTATTTATTCAAGCTTTGTGTGAAGGACTAAATGATATCCCGCATGATTCTGATTTACAACGAGAATTAACCCTACAAGTTGAAGTAGATGGATTGGGTTTATTGTTAGAGGAATTAAAAATGAAAGACGAAGGTTATTTCAACCAAGTTGACTCCAATAATCCACTTCGAGTAATTAGAGCTATTGAAGCCATGCGCTTGTCGGGTAAAACTATGACCGAATTAAGAAAGGGGAATAAACAACCCAGATATGAAAATATATATTATTTCACCATTGATTTACCCCGCGAGGAGTTGTATGCTAACATTAATTCGCGGGTGGATTTAATGATGCTGGCGGGATTAGAGGAAGAAGCTCGAAGTGTTTATCATTTACGCGATTTGAAATCCTTGCAAACCGTCGGTTACCGCGAATTATTTGATTTTTTTGAAGGAAAAACAACGCGTGAAAAGTCAGTAGAATTAATCAAGCAGCACTCTAGGAATTACGCAAAGCGTCAAATTACATGGTTTAAAAGCCATCAACCTGGTAGATACCTGAATGGAAGCTTATCTTCCAATTTAAACGAATTAAAATCCAACCTTAAAATTGAAAAATGAATAATTACACCGAGTACATTGGTTACTTAGCATCACTGTTGGTGCTTGTATCTTTCCTAATGAAAAACATGACCTATTTACGCTTGGTCAACACACTAGGCTGTCTTGTTTTTATAGCATATGGGGCCTTGCTTCCATCAATCCCCATAATAATCACCAATGCTGCCATTGTGTTGATTAATTCTTTCTACCTGCTGAAGAGTAGAAAAAAAAACTAGTCTCTTTTAAATTTTTAGAAAAAATAATTGTTCGAAGTTCGCACGAAACTTAATAATATTATCCATCAGTCAATTGCAGAGTGAAAGTCTGCAAAATTCCTATTCATTAAAAACACGAGCACATTTGTCTTTGTCTTTGTTGAAAATAATACTAAATCACCCCCCCAATCACTTAACAACCTGAAACTTAAGTATGGTTTCTTCTGTTGATGTTTCAAGAATTGTGAGAAAATACACCCCACTTTCCAGATTTAATAAATCAAACGTAGTTGTTGTATTACTCATAACTTCTAGAACTCGACCTAACTGATCCATTAGAGATATAGAAGTTATGTTTTTCCCTTGTGGTGCGTCTAATGTTAGAAAAATACTTGCTGGATTTGGATAAACAAAATAGACTTCGTCATCATTATTTTGAGGTAGTGAAACGGTACTAAAAGTGTAACAATCAGACAGCCAAGTACATTGATTACTCGTAACCTCAACAGCATAATCGCCATTATTTATTGGAGTAAATTCATTCGATAGGGCACCTGTAATTGGTAAGTTACCATTACAATCAATCCATTGAAAATTATCTCCTACTGTGGAGGTTGATAAAAGACCATCAACTTGAGCGATAATTGGGGTTAATGCATTTTCAATTGTGAGCTGAACAATATGGGTGCTATCACAACCATTTTGCGCTTGATACATATATTCATAGCCGGCTTCGCTGGTTAATGTATCGCCATTATAAACGAAATAATCACCCTCACAAATTGTTTGTTGTTCTGAGGTTAAAACTGGGTTTACTATTGTCAACTGCGTGTAAATTGTACTATCGCAACCACCTTGTGATGTTAAAATCGTTTGGTAGTTTCCGGATTGAGTATAATTGGAATTGCCAATTTGTAAACTTTCACCGTCACACAGTGTAATGGATTGATTCAACGAATAAGTTGGTAAAATAGTTAAGGAAAGATTAACCAAACTATCGCAGCCGTCTGAATTACTAAACACTTCGCTGTATGATCCGGCAGTATTCAGTGTTTGGTTCCCAAAACTATAGGTTTGTCCTTGACAAATTGCGTTGGTAGCTTGTGAAGTTTCGCTCGTACAGAATTTTTTCACATTTAATTTATATCCGTTATATGCGTTATTGTACGCGGCAAAAACGGTGTTGTCATTTCGAATTGCTAAAGCGTGAGAGTTTCCTAAACCAAGAATGTTACCATAGGTAGACCAAATACCATTCTCAAATTGCATTACTTGCGAACTGCCATTTTGAAAAATCACTGTTGGTATTCCATTCACAATCTTTAAATCAGAAAAACCTATTGAAGTTACTGAGAATCCTTGATTACCAACTAACTCCCAGTCAACACCATTCCATTTACGAACAGTTGCAGCGCCGTTAACTGAATTATCACCATAGAAAATGTATGGAATATTGGCTTGACCAATTGTAATTTTCGGGAAATTTGCAATGCCATTAGCAATATTTGCAGAGGGCCCAACTAAACTCCAGACAGAACCATTGGGTTTATACACAGATACAACGCCTCCATTTGAATTTTGGGCAATAACGTAAACTGTATTGTCTGATGCAATGTTGAAGTCTAGTTGAACTGCTTGAAAATTAGTCACAAATGTTGAAATGTAATAATTCCAAACTCCACCATTTAGATTCATGACAGAACATTTACCACCAAACACAGAATAGTTGCTAAATGCCACAAAGGGTTCATTCAAGCTATTAAATTTCAATAAGGCATTGTTTCCTTTATTTACGTAGCCCGTTGCACTCCCAAAATTTTCCCACGTTGTACCATTCCATTTTTTAATAAAAATACTATCGTTTATGTTTCTATAAATAACATGAGGTATATCGTTCTGATCCAAGGTGATTTGGGGCTGATATGCTGCAGTTGGAGTAACTGTAGAGGCAAGTTGAATCCAATTATTTCCAACACATTCCATTGCATAAATCGAATCAGTACTATTACTTCGATATGCTACAACAGGATTGCCATTTTGTTTTAATTCTAGGGTGATTTCAGCTGCATTTGTACTTGTAAAATCTGGCGCTCCAACGGATGTCCATTGAGCGAAAGTGATAGATACAATGAGAGAAAACAGGTTTAAAAGGATTACATCAACTTTTTTCATGGCACGTTTTTCTTGCAAGTATACACACTGAAGTTGAAGCTTATAAAAATAATGGGTGAACAAGAAAACTTGTTGGGCGAAACACGTATTTATTGGGGTGAAATATTTAGTAACTGAAGGAGTTGCACTTTATAGGTATCACTAATTGGAATAATTTCTTGACCGATTTTTAATTCAGTACTTTGAATTTGATCAATCTTCAAAATGTTTATGACAAACGATCTGTGCACACGAAATACATTGGGGTTTGAAAATTTCAAGATAAATTCCTTTAACGGAAGCATGATAAGCCGTTTTTCCTTTGTGGTCTTAATCCTAATGTAATTGTCTTCAGCCTTGGCCCATAGGAAATCGTCAATCGTCAATTTAAAAAAAGTATGACCATCTTTTAAGAATAATTCGGTGATAGTGGGATTTTTATTAACGAGTGGTAATCGTGACAAACAAATTTTAATATCTTTTACACGGAACGGTTTAGCTAAAAAGGCGGAAATTTTTAATTGATTACTTTTGAATAATACACGATCATCCACATTGGACGTTAAGAAGACCAAATTCATCTTATACCTATTTTGAATCAGTTCAGCGACATCTGTCCCGTCATACGAGCTTGCCAATTGAATGTCAATAAAAGCTAAATCTACGAGTTCAAATTCTTCTAAATGACTTTCAACCTCCTCGTAGCGATCAAATTCTCCCACGACTTCGTGGCCTAGTTCTAGTAACAACAATCTCAATTCAATTTGAATTAAGGGATCATCTTCAATGAGTATAATTTTCATTTGAATAAAATTGGATGTTTAGTTTTGACGTTAAATTAAATCCATTTTGACCAGTGATTTTTGTGTCACTTCCAATTTTCTTCAGTAGGACAGATAATAATTCAGAACCGAAGGAACTACTACCTAATGCAGCATCAAATCCAATTCCGTTATCCAGATAAATCAATTCTAATTTACCTTCATTTTCTTTTAACATTATTGTTATGGAAGGGTTTTCAATCTGAAAAAAAGCATGTTTCATGGAGTTTGTAATCAGTTCATTAACCACTATTCCCAATGAAATTCCTGCATTAATATCTAAGAGTTTATCTTCAAAGTCGAGATTTATTTTTAAATCCGGAAGCAAGTTAGTGGATTGATTCTTTAGTTCATGTAAAATTTCTGAAAGTTTAATCTTTTCCCATTTTTTTGATTCAAAAAGTTTTTCATGAAGGCGACCAATCACGTGAAGCGAATCCTTGACTTTGATTAATTTGGTTTTATCGTTACCAACTAAATGGTTTAATTCTATCGTTAGTAAACTGGAAACGAGTTGTAAATTGTTTTTAATTCGATGATGCAACTCTCTGGATAGTAAATCGGTTTCATTTAACTTACGCTTTGCAATTTCATGATTCCGTCTTTTTAATCTGAAAGCAAGAAATAAAATAATTGAAAGAGCAATTAGAATCAAAATGATGATTACACCAATCTGTATTTTGTTTTGTTGTTCAGTACTACGATTTTTTGCTTGTAACAATTGTATGTTCTTTTGCTTGATGGATTGTTCTTTTTCGGTAAGCTTGAACTTATTTTCATATTTTGCCATGAAATCATTCCTTTCCGTGTTGTACATAAAATCGCGTAGTGAATCGTATTTTTTGTACCATTCGATGGACTCCTTGAATAGATTTTGATTTTCTTTTAATTCAGCTAAGGATTTATAGAAGTATTGAATCCTTTCATTGTTTGAAGATTTTACTGCGAGATCTAAACCTACTTTGTACGCTTTTTCAGCTTGAAGAAATTGCCCCATTCCTTTATAAATTTCACCCCTTGAAAACCAAATGGTTATTCGGGTGTAATTGTCATTTCTAGGAACTACTAATTCACTTTTTATATTATAAATCAGAGCTGAATCAAGTTCTTTTAATTCGATAAAAAGCCCAGAAATACTTGCATTGGCAATAGAAATCATCAGTGAATCATTATATTTTATCCCGAGAGCTAATGATTGTTTATACGTTGATTTAGCGAGATCTAGGTTGCCTAAATTCTTATAACATATGCCAATGTTGTTTAGTGCTTTTGAAATTCCTTCCCGTTTATTCGCCCGATTGAAATATTGAATAGCATCGCGATGTGCGGAAATTGCTTTGTTATATTCAAATTGATAATAATAATGTGCTCCTAGGTTATTGTAGGCATCACCTAAATCACTATAGGCAGTTGTTTTTTTTAGTTTTTCAATACCATTAAACAGAAATATTCGTGCTGAATCACTTTTCATTTTTATATCGTAATAGATTCCTATTCGATACAGTGCTCCGCCTTCGCCTGCGATATAATTGATTTTTTTTGATTCTTTCAGAGCTCGTTTAGCCAACAGAAAAGCCTTGTCTAAATCTTGATCATAGGTTTCATAAAATGTCGCATTCCAATTATCAATTTGACTTTTGTTGATTTGACAATTGACGCCAAATATGCATGAAACAAAAAGTCCTAAAAAGAAATTTTTCATTTGATATGTTGAAATACCAAGATACTAATTGTTTTCTAGAAAAACATTATTGAACAAATAATTTTTTGGGTGGTTAGATTCAGTTCCAACTTGTCCCTTCCTTCCCATCTTTCACAACGATTCCTGCTGCAGCCAACCCGTCTCTAATTTTATCGGAAGTTGTCCAATCCTTGTTGGTGCGTGCTTGTTGACGCAAATCTAAAACCAAATCCATTACGGGATTCAATTTTGAATCGTTATTGGTCGTGGCAATTTCTAGTCCTAACACATTGAAAAGAAAATTTTTCATCTCGCTTTCTAACAAATCCTTATCAGACACCGAGATTGTTGCATTTCCATCGTTGATGAGGTTTATTTGCCTTACAGCATCAAAAAGGGAAGCAATTAAAATAGGCGCATTGAAATCATCATTCATAGCGGTATAAAAACTGACTACAACTGAATTTACATCTATCGAAGAAGTTTCAGAAACAGTCAATTTTTCAATTAAATTTAACCCATCAGTTAATCGACTAAACCCTTTTTCGGCTGCATCAAGAGCGGTTTCTGTAAAATCTAGGGTACTTCTATAATGTGCTTGCATCATAAAGAAGCGCAGAACATTGGCTGGGTATGCTTTTTTGAAAAGGGATGTTGTCCCTTCAATGATTTCTTTGGGCAAAAAGTAGTTTCCAAAGGACTTACTCATTTTTTGACCGTTCACATTCAACATATTGGCATGCATCCAGTATTTGGCAGGGTTGCATCCAAACGATCCACAACTTTGTGCGATTTCATCCTCATGATGCGGAAATTTTAGGTCCATGCCACCACCGTGAATATCAAAATGTTTCCCCAAATATTTGGTACTCATTGCCGTACACTCAATATGCCAACCCGGATTTCCATTTCCCCAAGGGGAACGCCAAATCTGCATATCATCTGTATTGGCTTTTTTCCATAAAGCGAAATCAGCAAAAAAACGTTTTTCGTCTTGTGCGTTCAGCGATCGAGTTTCATTTTCTAGTTCATCTACTTTTCGACCACTCAAAATTCCATAATTGAAATCTTGCATATACCGTTTTGTATCGAAATAAACAGATCCATTTACCGAATAGGCGTAGCCATTTTCAATGATTTGTTCAATTATTTCAATCTGTTCTTGTATATGGCCGGTTGCAGTGGGTTCTATAGAAGGAGGTAACAAATTATAAATCCGCTGAAGTTCTTGGAATTTTACATTGTATTTGTACACAATTTCCAAGGATTGCATTTGCTCTAAACGAGCAGCTTTACCGATGCTATCTTCTTCATTTCCAGCACTATTGGTAATATGACCGGCATCCGTAATATTTCTAACATATTTTACCTTAAAACCGAGGTGCAGGAGATAACGATAAATGAGATCGAAATTAATGAAGGTTCTCATGTTTCCCATGTGCGGCTCCGAGTATAAGGTCGGACCACAAACGTACATCCCTACATGGTTTTCATGCAAGGGTTCAAAAATTTCTTTCTTTCCCGAAAGGCTATTGTAAATCTGAAGATTTTTTTGATTTTCCATACAACAATTGAGTTGCAAAGGTAATTTTTTATTTTGAGGTTTTATTCACCTCCCTCAGAGGATTACGGTTAGTTAAATTCGCTCTTCAACCAAACCGAACTGCTGCAAATGGTGCGTAAAATGTTTGGCATGCAAGCGATTCCATTCTTCATAATTTAGCGGGCCATAATACGGATGAATAGTTGTATCGAGCTCATTTTCAGAAAAATATTCTTCAAACTCCACCCAGTTTTCCGCCAATTCATCTATGGCCAATTCCAAATCAGTGCAACGCAATACCGCATCTTTTTTAGCAAATGGCACCTCTATATTTTTTGCCATTGGTTTTTCAGAAAGTAAAAATTCTTTCATTTTCGGAATACGATCTTCCGGAATATCAAGCGGAAAAACGTCTTGTCCCACTGCCATTTTCAATGAATCAGAAAGGTGTTCCACCATGCGTTGTGCAGACATGGATCCCCAAAATGGTTGGGTAGTTGACTCAATATTTTCTAGGTGAGTTAAAATGGTCTCTAAATTGGGTTCGATAAAATTCATTGGACTTTTGTTTGCTCGAAATTACACTTTTCTCTCGTAGTTTTTAAAATTTGAACTAATTTTAAACGATGTTATTTAAGAATGTAATTGGGCAAGAAGATTTAAAACAGCACTTAATTCAAGTGGCTAAAGCAGACAAAATTGCTCAAACGCAATTGTTTGCTGGACAAATGGGTTATGGAACGCTTCCATTAGCACTAGCATTTATTCAATATGTGTTTTGTGAAAACCGCTCAGAAACAGATAGTTGCGGGCAATGCAGTGGGTGCAAAAAAGTGGGCGATCTTCAGCATCCCGATTTGCATTTTTTCTTTCCGGTGGTGCAATCCATTTCCAAGATTTCATCCAAACTTTTACCTGATTGGCGCATACAACTGAAAGAAAGCGCCTATTTTGATTTATATGAGTGGACACAGCGCATGGATGACCGGGAGCGCAAACCCATAATCAGCGCAGAGGAAAGCCAGGAGATTATTCGTAAAACAGCACTAAAATCCTATGAAGGAGGATACAAGGTTTATATTATTTGGATGGCTGAGGAAATGAATGCCTTTTGCGCCAATAAACTATTGAAAATACTGGAAGAGCCGCCAGATAAATCGCTGTTTATATTGCTTTGTGAATCAACAGAACACATGTTACCAACGATTTTGTCGAGAACTCAGTTGGTGAATGTGCCTCGAATTAAAGAAGATATTCTAGCTCAACATTTAGTAAACAACCTATTCATCGATCAAAATACAGCTCAGAGCATCTCTTCCTTTTCTGCGGGGAATTACATCAAGGCCAAACATCAATTTGAACAACAAGAGAACACCGATTTTTTAGAGTTGTTTAAAAACTTGATGCGTTCAAGTTTTAAAAAAGATGTAACTGCCATGCTCGATTGGGCCGAAGAAACAGCTCAACAAACAAAAGAAAAACAAAAACTATTTGTTTTATATGCGCTGCATTTAATTAGGCAAAGCATTTTATTGAATTACACTTCCGGAGCCATCAATCAGCTATCCAATGATGAAGCAGAATTTTTAAAGAACTTCGCAAAATTCATTCATGGAAAAAACATTCAATCTTTCATGCAAACATTGAATGACATACATTACCACCTCGAGCGAAACGCGAACGCCAGAATTGTTTTTACTCATTTATCATTTCAGGTTATGAGATACATTCATGCTTAAAATGAATGAAATTATTTCAAAAATTGATACATTAGCTATTGAAAGAATCGTAAATTTGAAGAAACAAACAAGAAATCATGAACAAACGTGTTGAATTAGCATTAAACGATCAAATTGAAAAAGAAGCATCTTCTTCTCAATACTATTTGGCAATGGCATCGTGGGCTGAAAATAATGGCCTAAACGGAACAGCAAAATTCATGTATTTACACTCCGATGAAGAGCGTTTTCACATGTTGAAATTAATCAAATTTGTGAATGAGCGTGGAGGAACTGCCATTGTTCCAGCTGTGGGTCAACCTGCTATCAACTTTGAAAACTTAGAAACCGTTTTTACACTTTTATTAAAACATGAAATAAAAGTAACTGAAAGCATTAATAATTTAGTGGATGTATGCTTGCAGGAAAAAGATTTTTCTACACACAACTTCGTTCAATGGTATGTATCTGAGCAATTAGAAGAAGAGGCTTTAGCCAGAATGTTTTTGGATAAACTTCGATTAATCGATGGAGATAAAGGAGGGATATATATGTTTGACCGTGATTTAGAAAACTCTGCTATGCAACCAACGAATCCTTCAGGGCCAACCGCCTAAAATTTGTGATAAAAAAATATATAATCGGCCTATGCTATTTATTTTGCGCGTTTATTAACGTGGCACAAGGTGAATATAGATTTCGTAATTACACCATAAACGACGGACTTTCTCAAAGCTCAGTTACGACTATTATTCAAGACAATAACTTCGGGATATGGATAGGTACTCAAGATGGACTCAATCGTTTTGATGGAAAAACTTTTGAAGTCTTCACTCCAGATGACAACAAAAACATCTTAAGTCAGTCGTTTAAATGTTCAGCAAAAACAAAAGATGGCAGAATTTGGTTTGGTACTGTAAATGGCTTAACCCTTTATGACCCGAACTTGGAAACGTTTCAATCGTTCACCATAAACAAAAAACAAGCTCTGCAAATAGAATCCATAACAGTTGACCCAAACAACAATTTGTGGATATCAACCCTCAGTAACGGATTGATTTATTTTGATACACGTAAGTTTCGTTTTACTTCCTACTCAAACCTTTTAAATAACCAAAAAATTCACTTCGTCTTTAGTATTAACTTGAATGAATTAGCTGTTGTTACTGATAATAACGAATTTTTTATTGTAGATCCAGTATTAAAAAGGAGAAAGAAAATTTCGATTCCACAAAAAAATGACGAGCCCGCTTCGGTCCAGCGCATGGTTAGGTATTCCAATGAAGTATTATTGATTGCAACAAATCAAGGGCTTTTCTCTTACCATATCAAACGAAAAACCTTAGAGCCTTCATTTCAATTGTTAGATGATAAATTTGGGTTACTTAATATCACTGACGTTTGTCGAGTAGGTGATAAAACATTGATCTCAACATCAAATGACGGACTTTTCACCATTGATAAAGAATGGAATATTTTTCATTATACTGAAAATATTTTCCAAAAAAACGGACTGCTTTTTAATGGCATAAATACTCTTTTCAAGGATCTGTCAGGAAGTGTCTGGATTGGAAGCGAACGAGGATTGAGTAGTTTTGATCCAAATAATATTGGGTTTTTGGGAATTGGTCCTTCCGATAAACTAGAAAGTGGTTTACCAGCAGCAAATGTTTGGAGTTTTAGCGAAAGTCCAGACAAATCACACCTTTTTATTGGCACGGACGCTGGCGTAAGCAGAATGAATATGGCAACGGGGTTAATGGAGCATTTTTCGAGAACAATCCTCAATCCAATGGACAAGGACAAATCGGTCGTTCTTTCTCTTTTTGCTATTTCGAATGACAAAATCATTGCAGGTTGTTTGGATGGATTATACCTTTTGGAAATACAATCCAATAAAGCCTTTTCTTTTAAACAAGTTAAATACCTCGACCCCACCAATGCGTTGAAACACGATAGAACGTATGCAATCATCCCTTACCAAGGAAGTCAATATTTTTTGGCAACACGATCAGGTGTTGTGTTAATTGATATTGAAACGAATGCCGCCAGTACGTTTGAACATAATCCAGCTAGTCCGCAAACAAGTATATCAACCGGAATTTGCCGCTTTGGGTTCAAAGATGCTTCTGGTAAATTTTGGTTTGCAACAAGCAGTGGGGGGTTAAATTATCTCAAAAACACCACTTCCGGATTAAAAATTATTCCTTTTGAATATAATTCTAAGTTAAAAGCAAAAGCCATCGATTATATTAATTCAATTTATCAATCAGATAAAACAACGTTTTGGTGCGGAACAAGTGGTTCGGGCTTATTAAAATTGAATGCAAAAACGGGCGATGTAAAGGTCTATAATCGTGCTAGTGGTCTCCCCAATAATGTGATATATGGGGTTTTACAAGATCAAGATGGATTTCTTTGGCTTAGTTCCAATAAAGGATTAACGAAGTTTGACCCTGTGTCAAACAAAACCATTAATTACCGCGAAATGGATGGTTTAATGAGTAATGAGTTTAATCTTGGTGCCTATTTCAAATCAAGTGATAACTTGTTTTACTTTGGTGGAATTTATGGCTTTAACTACTTTAAGCCTAGTGATTTAATTCAATCTTCAACCGACCTAAAAGTAATCCTCACCAAAGTGAAAGTGGACGGTAAATGGGTTGTTCCTGATGCCCAAAATGGAATTTTAAAAAGTACGCTCGCGCATACTAAACAGTTGTCATTATCCTATAAGCAAAGGAGTTTTACCATTCGTTTTCAGCCATCAGAGCTCTGTAATCCAAATCTAATCAACTATAAATATATACTAGAAGGTTCAGAAGAAGGTGAAATATTTATTCAAGGAACAAACGAAATTAACTTCAATGCCTTAGCTCCTGGTAATTACACCTTAAAAGTGTATGCACGATCAGGCTTGGGTACTTGGTCTAGTCAACCAGCAATGATCGAAATAATTGTTCTAGCTCCTTATTGGTCCTCGTGGTGGTTTTGGTCTCTCATGGCACTTATTTTAAGTTTCATTTCCTATGTATACATACGAAGAAGAATTAATCAAGGTAGAAAAGAGCAAGTAAGATTAGAAATAAAGATTACGGAAAGAACGCGTGAAATTCGTGAACAGAAAAAACAAATCGAGTTGCAGAGTGAACAAATCCGTTTGAAAAAAGAAAAAGTGGAGGAACAACAAAAGCAACTTCAAATTGAAAAAGACAAAACGGAAAGTATACTATTGAATATTTTACCTGAATCCTCTGTAAAGGAACTAAAATCTTACGGTAAAGTAACTGCAAAAGCCTTCAGTACGGTTACTGTAATGTTTACTGATGTGGTAGGATTTACTAAGATTTCTGAAAACATGAGCCCCTCCAGATTAGTCAGTAAACTAGACATTATGTTTAGGAAGTTTGATGAAATAATTGTGGCAAATCGGCTCGAGAAAATCAAAACAATTGGTGATGCATACATGTGTGCGGGTGGGGTGCCTGAAACTAATTCTACCAATCCAATAGATTCCTGTTTGGCGGCACTTCAAATTCAGGATTACATGGCTAAAATCAAATATGATGCGATTGCAAATCACGAAGATTACTGGGAAATTAGGTTAGGAATTAATACAGGACAAGTAACTGCCGGAGTTATTGGAACACAACGATTAGCTTATGATATTTGGGGATCAACGGTAAATGAGGCACAACGAATGGAAATGCTTGGTGAAGCAGGGAAAGTGATGGTGGCAGGATCTACATTTGCTTATATTGAACCATATTTTGAGTGCGAATTTAAGGGCAAGGTGCAAACCAAAGGACGCGGATTAATAGACATGTATGCAGTTCATCGCATCAAGCCGGAATTATCACTTAACAATGAAGGCCTTTTCCCTAACGAACGCTTTAATCAAATTGTAAATCTTCATCATTTTAGCTCAATAAAGTATTACAAAACAGAACACCACGTGTTACAAATGCTAGAAATAGGCTTGGATGCAAATTTATATTATCATGGAGTTCATCATACCAAAGATGTTGTAAAAGCGGTAGAAAGACTAGCATTATTGGAAGGAGTAACCGATGAGGGATTATTTTTACTCAAAACCGCAGCAATTTTTCATGATGCCGGTTTTTTAGAAAGCTATCAACACAACGAGCCGATTGGAGCGCGAATGGCTGAAGAAATATTGCCTCAATACGGCTACACTGAGGATCATATACGAACCATCAAAGAGTTAATTTACGTTACACAAATCCCACACAAACCGAAGAATACATTGCAAGAAATCATGTGTGATGCCGATTTAGATTACCTAGGGAGGGAAGATTTTGAAGAAATTGCGGACAAATTGAGAAGAGAATTAATGGAACGTGCTCTAATTTCAAGCAGTAAAAAATGGGATGAAATTCAAATTACCTTTTTAAATCAGCATACCTATTTTACAAAAACTGCCATTCAAACAAGACAAAAGGTAAAAGAAAATAACATAGCAAGCGTAAAAGTACGATTAGAACAGAATAGGTATTTGGATTAGGAGCCAGAGTAGAATTCCTTCACATAATTAGGTTCAAAATAAGCAACATCCTCAAAATCTTGATTGAGATACTTCGTATAAGCCAATTCAACCTGACCCACTGCAGATAAGTGACAGTTGTCTACAAATAGAATGGCGCGATCATTCCAAAATTCCTTCATTTTAGCCGAACCATCTCCCACACAAGTAAATGGCTCAAATTCCTTATAACTAACCTCATCCAGAATTTCTGCAGATGTTGTTTTCATAAAAGTCCCTTCATGATCAAATAGTGCTGAAAACACTTCCATCCTCCGCGCATCAATCATTACGCAAATTGAATTTAAATTAGGGTATTGTATGCGAGCACATTTTTCATACGATTGAAGTGTATTAATGGAAATCAATGGAATTGACAGAGCAAAACACATTCCTTTAGCCACTGAAACGCCGATTCTTAATCCTGTATAGGAACCGGGTCCCGACGAAATTGAAATAGCAGCTAAATCAGAAGGATTAATTGTGGCACCTGATAATACGTGCTGAATAAATAAAGCGAGCTTCTCTCCATGAACAAATGAATCCCCGTGATCTTCAACACAATGTAATCGATTACCATTTTTGGAAAGGGCAACAGAACAAGATTTAGTTGCTGTTTCAATATGCAGAATGTAAGTACATTTAGCCATTTCCAATTTCCAATTTAAATCCAATTCCATGAACATTGACAATTTGAATCGCCCTATCCTCTTTCAAGTATTTTCTGATTTTTGTAATAAAAACGTCCATGCTGCGACCAACGAAATAATCATCCTGACCCCAAACAGCATTCAAAATTATATCTCGTGGAGTTACTTGATTTTTATACTTCATCAACATTTTTAAGATTTGCGCTTCTTTTTTCGTGAGTGTTTTTGTGAAATTTGGATGGGTGAGGGTGTAATTTTCAGTATCAAATTGATATGATCCAATTCCAATTATCTTTTCCTCCTCCGGTTCTAGTTTGATATTTATTCTTCGCAACAACGCTTTAATACGCAACTTTAATTCCTCAGAGCTAAAAGGTTTTGTTAAATAATCATCACCCCCAACCCGAAAACCTTCTACTCGATCCTCTGTCATTGATTTTGCCGTTAAAAACAAAATGGGTATGTCTACGTGTGTGGCACGAATCTCCTTCGCTAAGGTAAAACCGTCCTTACGTGGCATCATTACGTCCAAGACACACAAATGATACACATGATTATGAAACTCCTGCATCGCCTCAACCCCATCCATGCAAAGCTTAACATCATATCCTTGTATCTTCAGTTCATCACAGATTATAAATCCAAGATTTATATCGTCTTCTACTAATAAAATGGAAGGTTTCATTAAAATATATTTATCGGCCTAAGTTAGTCGTTATTACTTAAAGCACCAAGAGCCCCTATCTTGCGATAAGAGCTCTTGATAATCAACCTAACCTACTACTACTGCGCAAATATAAGCATTTTTCAATTTATATTTGCATTTATTGCGAAAAATAGTCAATTAATTCTAAAACATATCCCTTGGATTAAAAAGTCTAGTCTTCTAACAAACTATTAATTAAGGACATGGTTAATTATCATTCAGTTTATTTTAGGTTAGTTTTGGTGTCAAATAAACCAAGTTTTTCGCTTAAAAATGAAGTTAACTATTTTAAATCTAAATTCAAGATTCATAAATCATTAAAAATAAACTAAATATGTTAACGTATTAAGTGAACTTAACTAACTTTGATAAAAAAATGGCAACTATATTAATCGTTGATGACGAGGACGATATAAGACAAATATTGGCCTACAACCTGATAAAAGAAGGATTCACGGTGTTGGAAGCTTCTCGAGGGGATGAGGGGTTATCTTTGTGTGAGACTCATAAACCAGATTTGATTTTATTAGATGTCATGATGCCAGGAATGGATGGGATTGAAGTGTGTGAAGCAATCAAATCAAATCCTGCAAACAATTCTACAATTATCTGTTTTTTAACCGCCAGAAGCGAGGATTACAGTCAAATTGCAGGACTAGACGTTGGCGGTGATGATTATGTAAATAAACCCATTAAACCAAAAGTTCTTATTAGTAGGGTTCATGCCTTGCTGCGGCGAAAAGAAGAGGCAGAACTTGCTTCAAGTAACTTGAATGATTTTACAATTAATCGAGAGAAATATATTATTGAAAAAGGAGATTTAGAAATTCGATTACCCAGAAAAGAATTCGAATTACTTTCTCTGCTTGCCAGTAAGCCAGATTATGTATTTAAACGAGAGTCGATTCTAGAAAAAGTCTGGGGCACCGATATTGTTGTAGGCGATCGTACTATTGACGTTCATATCCGTAAGCTACGCGAAAAATTAGGCGACCAATATATTCAGACAGTAAAAGGAATCGGGTATAAATTTACCTGGAACAATTAACTTATTGTTTCAAGAGTTTTTTTGTTCTTACTTGTCCGTCATTAAGGGTAACAGTAATCAAATAAGTGCCATTAGACAACGAATCCGTAAAATTTAATAGTGTGGAGGATGAATCAATTTTTTTATATTGAATCACCTTGCCAGTAATGTCTAATAAACTCAGTTCACTTGCTCCTTGAGTATTAATAACAATTTGCTCAGTAAATGGATTGGGGTAAACTGTAAAATCATTCCAATCTGCAAAATCAATACCCGCCTGACTTACACAAAATTGCAAAGATGTTTGCGTTCCAAAATCTGCACTAGACGCTGGTAAACTGGCCAAAGTGTCCGTGTTATATAAAATAGCAACACTTCCATCTTGGGGGCAAAAAGTACCGCCAAACAATCCGTCTCCATAGCTATCCATTATTACATACGTATAACAACCATAATTTAAACACCATGGATCGAGGGCAACTAACCCGGGCTGATTATCTGAATAACCAGAACCTGAATACACTGCACTTCCCGTTGAACTTTGTAATTCCCAAGTTATTTCTGTTCCATAACAATCCAGTTCTAAATTTAACTGAACGGATTGTCCGTCAATCACAACATTGAAACTTGAACTCACCAAATTATTATTCGCATTTTCATCTACCAAGCCAGCATTTGGATTTGAAACCGTTGCGCCAAAAGTATGTGTGCCAGAAGCTAAAGTCGCAGCTGGCAAGGTAATGATTGAGGTTTGCCATTGTGCCAGATTTCCAGTCCAATTATACGTAAGATTTTGATTTCCATCAAAGCCATAAGCAATATCAGCTGTTGTAAGGGCATTTGATCCATTGTTCTGAATCGTAACCGAAGGAGTAACAAGCGCCCCACAAAATGTACCTGTAACTCCTGCAGGATTTGTAATTCCCGGATCTACTGCAACTGGGGTTGCATTTGTTGGATCATATCCATCGATAAATTGAACTCCCGAATTTACTGGATCTAACCAATATTTGAGTTGAGTTGCACTCGTGCTTCCTGCTGGCTCCCAGGATACACTAAACTTACCATACTCATCAGACAAAGAACTAGCTCCACAAGCAGAAGCTCCACCGTGCAACTGTCCAATGATCCGGTGATTTTGATCATACAAGGGAGAACCTGAAGAACCCCCTTCTGTGACCCCTGAATCCCAAGTTGTTACTCCCCAATGACTATTGGGTGGGCATGAACCAAAGGTGGTTGAAATTAATGGATTATTTTCAAAAGAAATTTTCTTTATATCTCCAGCAGGATGGTGAATCCCTATTCCTGAAGTAGGTGTGTTTCCTGAATTGTCCCATCCAGAAAAATAAGGATTATAACTAATCGGTACAGTATTTCCCTGTAAGCCTCCCGTTATTTCAACCAAACATACGTCTGAAGCAGTAGCTCTTGATCGTAAAACAGCACCAGATAATGACTGGAAAGTTGGTGCGCTCGCAGGATTAGTGCAATCAGGAGATTGCCAGTTGAATCTAAAAATCCAAGTAGCAGGATTACTATAACAATGATCAGCAGTTAAAACATATGGTTTTCCATCATTTAACGTATTATTTACTAATGCGCTTGAACAAAAGCCACTACTGCCAGAAACCAGCATCACAGCGCTATTTCGTTCAAAAGTCCAGGCAGCACCCTCCGGACAATTAACATTTCTATTACACGCCCCCGAGCTACCAAATGCTTTTTGAGTGAACTCACCGGCTGTGCGATATCCGTGTGTTACTATGGACAATTCCACATTTCCTAATTCATTTTCTTTCCTAACATAATATTCAAGAATGGCTGTGTTACCCGGAATTAATTCAGTTCCAAGCTGCCCTTCGTATATGTGGGAAGCTGTAAATTTGCCTAAAATAAAATCTTTTTCCTTGTTGTAAACATATAATTCGTTTCCAGTCGGAATTTCAGTATTCGCAAATGTCAAATTTACGGTCAACGCATTTTCACAATTTATTTCTAAAAACCAGAGTTTATCGCCGTTTGGTAGTTCTATCCAAGTACCCGCATTTTGCAAGTTTAATTGAGTGTGATTATTATATCCAAACCTCCAAGGAGCCGTTCCTGTGTTATCCACTAAAGCGTCTTCCGCACGCAAGGACGAAATATTCGGTTCAGAGAAAGCTCTTTTATCGATGGATTTCAAAAGTTCATTTCTTTTCAAACCTTTAGGCAAACCACCATCTCCTTGTTTTTGGGCAAAAAAAGCAGTAGTAACAACAAGTAGAAAGGTGAAAATTGAATACTTCATACTATTATGATTTAAGTCGTTTTATGCTACACCCTTTAGGAGATGTAGTGTTTAGTTTAATTTTTTTGCCCGCAGCGTGATTTTCTATCGCGTCCATTAAAAAAGGTATTTCCTTCTTCCGTTTGTCTTCAAAAGAATTATCAATTGAACCGGTGTAAATTAATTTTAACTCCTTGTCAAAGAAAAACACATGCGGTGTTGTTTTTGCTCCCATTGCATTGGCTAATTCCGAATTTTTGTCCAAAACATATGGCATTTTATAGCCTTTGTTTTTCTTGTGTTCGATCATTTTCTCCATGGAATCATCACCGGTTCGTTTTGCCTCATTGGAATTCACCAAAATAACCCCGATTTTTTTTGCATCTGCAAAATCAAAAATTGAATTATATCGGTTTTCCCATCCGGGGAAAGTTGAATCAGAAAATCCCACAACGAAAGGACAAGTATTGCAAGAAAAAACAACAATAATCCCGTTCTCCTTTACTGCATTTCGCAAAGTTACATTTTCATCGTTTGTGGATGACATCGAGTAGTCTGTCAAAGGAGCAACCTGACCAATCTTGATATTCATTATTTGTCCAAACAATGATGAAACGCATGTAATTGAAAGTAAAAGAAGAATTATTTTCATGTTGTTTTAAACTAGAAAGCTAATTTACACTTTTATTTGACGAACAAACAAACCTAGCTTATAAAAATCAAATAATTTGAGGTGGGCGAATCCATTTTTAAGCATGAATAAACATATTGGCTCGGTTAATCCAAACAAAAAGCGAATGACATTCAATAAACGATATTTCTTCAAAAAACCAACGGTCTTTAATAGTTTAATGTGTTGAATTTCAGTAGTGTATTCTAGGTTTAGGTAAATCCTATATAGATTTTTAATTGCGTTTTGAGTTTTTACCAAAAATACTTGATTGGAATCCAAGTGGCGATTTAAAACTGGATTTTCTAAATGATCAATGGGTATGTTTTTTTTTGCAAGATCTAAGCCAAATAGTGTGTCTTCATGCCCATAACCCTCTAATTCATCATTGAATTGGATTTCATTAAATATGACACGCTTGATGACAAAATTATTGGTTTTAAATCCTCCACGAGTCTTTTTTCGTTGCTCGGCATTTTTACTTTCTCGCTTGCAACTATATTTCCAACGCAGAAGATATTCTCTGTCTGGAGTTTCAGCTTGATATATACTGGCCCCAACAATAACTTGCGGTGCATTTTCCTGAATAAATTCGAGATAATTATGAATGAATAAGGGATCAATGACTTCAGAGTCTCCATCAATAAAAAGCAAGTATTCTCCAGAGGTATGTTCTAAAAATAAATTGCGAATACGCGACCTACCCATGTTTTCTGGAAGATAAAAATAGTTGCAATGCGTTGCTAAAGATTGATTGATTTGAGCATATTCCAGGTCGGAGTGATCATCTAAAACAACAACTTGAACGGGTTCATTTACTTCTTTTGTTTGTCGAACCAGCTCAATGATAAATGATTCAATCAACGAGTTATAAACGGGGATACAAATAGACAGTCGAACTTGTGCAGACACCTTTAGTCGTTTAAGGTTTCCTCTACCCAACCTCTACCCCAATCCTCCTGTTCTTCAGCTGACCATAACTCCGGGAAAAAGATTCGTTTTTGATAGCGTGGAGGTAAATACTTTTGCCAATTGGTCCCGCCGGTAGCAGCAATATCAGCAGGTTCTCGTGCTAAATAACGCACGGCAGACTTATAGTGAGCCAATGGCCAATTAATGTTTACATGAATATCGTGTTGGCGCAAAACTGCAATAATGGCAGGGTCCTTTTGATCATCAATCGATAGTCTCTGGTATACTTTCCATAAATTTTTATCAGAGCATTTTTCACCTAATCGAATAAATTTTTCCTTGTATTTATCTTCAAACTGCGTGAGCGTGAGCGTTTTTTTTCCTGTTTTAATTTCGGTTGCACCCTCTTTCCAATAAATGTGTTCAAAAAGAGATGCTATGTTTTTTTCAGATCGAAGCGATTCGCGTTTGTCTTTGTGAACGAGATTAATAAAATCTGTTGAATAAATTTCTATTTCGCGATATTGGGCAGATTGAAAACCACTTGCAGGCAACAAGGACATACGAAACTTTAGGAATTGTTTATGATCCATGCCATCTATCATGACTTCAAAACTAGTTATCAATGCATCAAAATAGCGGTTAATTCGTTTCACACGACTCACAAAAAACTCCTTGGAACAATCCTGTTTATCTCCCAATTGTTCAAACTCTCGCAACGACAATTTAAAATACAATTCCGTGATTTGGTGATACATAATAAAAACAACTTCATCAGGATAAGTTGTTTTTGGTTTTTGTAAACTAAGCAAAGTCTCTAGCTCAATATAATCCCAGTATTTGGTAACATCAGCATGTAATAAACCATCTAAGTATGAAACTAAATCTTGTCCAAGTGCTGCATATTTATTGCTTAACTGGTTTAATCTGTCTTGAATTTCAGGTGTGATTTCCATTGATCGTTCTGTTTAGTTCGAAATTAACAAAAAAAGTTAAACCCTTTCCTTATATCTTTGTTTTAGCTTAGATTTGAATGATTACAAATAAGCACCTTCAAGCGTGATATCCTACGATCCTAAAAATTGGCTTCTCCTCATATTCGCTTGGAACAAAAGCGACACCATTCGAATGCTTTGGAAAGAAATCATTTATATTGCAATTCTTTCTAGCTTAATTGCTTTTGTAAAAATAAGTTTTTATCCCAAGGGTGAAGCGTTAAATAGTTTGATATCAGTTTATTCCTTGCTTGGTTTTGTGATTTCCTTACTCCTTGTTTTCAGGACCAATACCGCCTATGATCGTTGGTGGGAAGGTCGGAAAATCTGGGGGCAATTCCTCAATGACAGCAGAAATTTATCCGTTAAATTGGCTAGTTATAATTTGACAAATGAAGAAAAAGAATTCTTCGCACGGATGATTCCGAACTTCGCCTTGGCGAGTAAAGAACATTTGAGACAAGGGTGTGATATTTCTATTTTAAAATTAACAGAATTGGAATTACAAGAAGTAGTTAGAAAATCACACGTGCCCGTATACATTGTTCAAATGCTTTCTAGAAAAATAGAATTAATCAAAAAAGATGGTCGAATTTCACCAGAGGAATTTTTATGTGTCGATCGAATTTTAAATTCATTTATTGATGGAATCGGTGCTTGCGAAAGGATTAAATCAACACCCATTCCTTTTTCGTATAGCATGTTTATAAAAAAATTCATTTTTCTATACGTAATTTCATTGCCTTTAGCTTTCGTTAATATTTTTGGCTATTGGTCTGCTTTTATTTCAACTTTCGTCTTCTACGCACTCGTGAGTATGGAAATTTTAGCAGAAGAAATTGAGGACCCGTTTGGTCAAGATGAAAATGATTTAGCAACTGACTCTCTCTCGGAAAAAATAGCTGCAAATTGTTCAGAAATCCTGAAACATTCATTGTAATCAACCTATTTCTCAAAGACTTTGATTGAAATTGATAATAAAATCCGATAAATCCGTAAATTCGCGGTTGATATACGAAATTTCCATTTTGGACGTTTACTAATTTAACATGATTGTGGAAGCTAAAATTGACAAGAACAATATACCCAAACATATCGCTATCATTATGGATGGTAACGGCAGGTGGGCCAAGCAGCAAGGGCAAGATAGATTATTTGGCCATTCCTCTGGTGTGGAATCTGTTCGATCAACCATCAAGGCATGCAGAGAATTAGGAGTTCAATTTCTTACTCTTTATGCATTTTCTACGGAAAATTGGAATCGACCAAAAGAAGAAGTGGATGGATTAATGGATTTACTTGTACAATCCATTGCCAATGAAGTGGATGAACTCAATGAAAATGGAATTCGATTAATTACAATTGGGGACGAATCACAATTACCCAATCATTGTCAAGAAAGTTTAGGGTTGGCGCGCGAAAAAACGAAGAAAAACAGGGAATTAACATTGGTTTTAGCGCTAAATTATAGTGCTCGGTGGGAAATCATTCAGGCAGTGAAAAAAATCGCAATTGAAATTGAAGCAAAAAATATGTCCTCAGAAGATATGACTGAAAAAACGTTTGAACATTTTCTCTCTACTCACGATATTCCAGACCCTGAATTACTGATCCGCACAAGCGGCGAAAATCGAGTTAGTAATTTTCTTCTTTGGCAAATTGCTTACACCGAATTTCATTTTACAGAAGTCTACTGGCCCGCATTTAGTAAAGAACATTTTCTGAAGGCTATAATTGACTATCAAACTAGGGAAAGACGTTTTGGTTTAGTTTCAGAACAAATACAAGGTTAAAAATGAGGTGTTTAATTCTATTTTTTTTAACCCTTTTTACAGCAGGAAATTATTTTTCTCAAGTCAATAATATTGTAACAATTGAGGATACAACTACAAAATTCAACTTTTTAGATCCTAAGGAATATGAAATTGGCCCCATTCGCATTGAAGGAGCAGACAACTTTGATCATCAAGGTATTCGTTTGATCTCAGGATTAAGGCAAGGGGAAAAAATTAAAATTCCAGGAGAGCAAATCTCTAATGCCATTAAGAACTTATGGAAAGAAGAAATTTTTTCAGATATTCAAATTCATGTTGAAAAAGAACTTGCCGGTGTGGTGTATTTTGTCATTAAAGTGAGTCCAAGACCAAAACTTTCCAGGTTTCTATTTCGCGGAGTAACCAGAAGAGATGCAGATAAATTGCGAGAAGAAATAGCTCTCTTTTCTGGGAAAACCATTACAGAAAATCTAGTTTTTCAAACCAAAAGCAAAATCAGGGGATATTTTAGAGAAAAAGGATTTTATGTTGTTCAAGTAAAGATTAACCGTGAAAAAGATACGCTAATCAACGATTCCGAGCTCTTTATTATCAATGTTGCTAAAGGAAGTAAAATAGGCATAAAATCGATTGACATAGAAGGAAATGAAGCGCTGCCTACCTGGAAATTGAAAATGGCCATGAAGGACACAAAACAAAGAGGAATATTTACCATATTCAAGCGGTCGAAATTTACCGAAACATCGTACGAGAAAGACAAAGAAACCTTGTTGACTAAATTCAATAAAGTAGGACTAAGAGATGCTGTTATTGAATATGATACTGTATTAAAACTGGACGAAAAGAATTTAGTCATTAAAATAAAAATCAACGAGGGTAATAAATATTATTTTGGCGATATTGAATGGCTAGGAAATTCAAAATATAGATCCAGTTATTTGGACACCATTTTAGGAATTAAAAAAGGTGATTTATACAATAAAACGCTTTTAGAAACTCGCTTGAATGGAAGCCCAGAAGGACGAGATATTTCCTCCCTTTATATGGATCGAGGCTATTTATTTTTCAATGTTTTTCCTGTGGAAACAAATGTAACAAACAACCAAATAAACTACCAAATTAGAATAATTGAAGGGAAAGAAGCCCGGAATGGAACGATTACAATCCGTGGAAACAATAAAACGAGTGATCACGTAGTTATTCGGGAAATTAGAACAAAACCAGGTGATTTGTTCAACAAAGCCGACATCATGCGAACACAACGAGAACTGTCTCAATTAGGCTTTTTCAATGATCAAGCATTCCAAGTAAATCCAATGCCAAACCCAACAAAAGGAACGGTAGATATTGAATATGTTGTGGAGGAAAAATCTTCCGATCAAATAGAACTTTCTGGTGGATATGGTGGTGCTAGTGCAAGTACAGGTCCTCGAATTATAGGAACATTAGGATTAACCTTCAATAATTTCTCAACTAAAAAAATATTCAAGAAAAATGCTTGGTCACCGCTTCCTGGAGGAGACGGCCAACGCTTATCTATTCGTGCTCAATCGAACGGAAGTTTCTTTCAAAGTTATACCTTCTCGTTTACTGAACCCTGGTTAGGAGGAAAAAAACCAAATTCATTGTCTTATTGGATTAACCATACCGCTATTTCAAATGGAAGATTCCTACGCAGCAATCCAGCATATTCAGGAGTTGGCATTTCAGGGACGGGCATTGGGCTTCAACGCCGATTAAAATGGCCTGATGATTATTTCACTAATTACTACGAATTGAGTTACCAATATTATGACGTAATGAATTATTCTGTATTTCCGAATCTTCCTAAAGGATATGCAAATGATATTGCTTTAAAATATGTCATTCAACGAAGTTCAGTGAGTGCTCCAATTTATCCGCAAAGTGGATCTAATTTTAGTTTAACGATGAAAGGAACGTTGCCCTATTCATTATTTGAAGACCAAGACTATTCAAATTCAACCTCTCAAGAAAGATATAAATACTTAGAATACTTCAAAGTGAAATTCACTGGAGAGTGGTATTTGCCATTGTCACCCAATAAAAAATTAATTTTAATGCCTCGATTTGGGTTTGGATTTATGGGCGCATATAACAATGCAAAAGGCGTAACACCCTTCGACCGATTTACGATGGGAGGTAGTGGTTTAACGGGAATTGGACAAATTGGTGGTCGAGAAGTAATTGCTTTGAGAGGATACGAAGACCAAACAATTTCTAGTTATGGTGGAGATCCAATTATTGCAAAGTATACCTTAGAATTGCGTTATCCAATATCTCTCAATCCATCTGCTACATTTTATGCAATGGCATTTGCCGAAGGGGGAAATACTTTCCCAAGCTTCAAGAAATTCAATCCTTTCAATGTTAAAAAGACTGCCGGAGTGGGTATTCGCGTGTTCCTGCCAATGTTTGGAATGCTTGGTTTGGATTACGGTTTAGGGTTTGATAAGCTTGATTTTTGGTCGGATGGATTTGGAAAAGCGTCAGACACATCGATTAGCGCTAAAGGATATTATCCCAAATTAACCTTTACCATAGGTATGAATTTAGGCGAATTATAAAATGAATACTATGAAAAATAAACCGTTTTTAGGAGCCCTCCTTTTTGCAGTTGCATTTGTTTTTGGCACATCCTTTGCCATAGGGCAAAAATATGCTTATGTTGATTCGGATTATATTTTGAAAAAAATGCCGGATTACCAAGATTCAAAAGAGAAATTGGATAAGCTTGCTGATCGTTGGTCAAAAGAAATTGAAGAGCTTTACGCCGTCCTTAAAGGAAAAAAAGATAACTTTGCAAAAGAGGAGGTCCTGCTACCTGAAGAGGAAAAAACCAAAAGAGGTGCAGAAATTAAAAAGTTGGAACAGGATGCTATTCAAATGCAAACAAACCGATTTGGAGTGAGTGGTGATTATTTTCAAAAAAGACAAGAACTCATCAAACCCATTCAGGATAAGGTTTTTGATGCAATGCAAAAAGTGGCGCAGAAAAAAGGATATTCTTTTGTCTTTGATAAAGCCAACCAAAGTAATTTGGTGTATGCTGAAACGAAATTTGACCTCAGCAATGATGTATTAAAAGAAATGGGTATAACAGTTAAATAAATAAAACAGAAAATGAAAAAAACACTTTCCTTAGTAGCTCTACTTTTTGTAACCAATCTTGCTATTTCACAATCTAAAGTAGCTCACGTCAACTCTCAATCCTTACTTGACACAATGCCTACACGTGATTTGGCCTTGAAAGAAATTAAAGAAATAGAAGATGAATTCAAATTAGAATTGAATGGCATGTATGAAGAATACGAAAAAACAAGAGCCAAATTGGAAGCGGAAAGGGCTACCTTATCTCCTACAATTATTAAATCTAGAGAGGCTAATTTGATGAATCTTGGACAACGCATTCAAGAAAGAGAACAAACTATTCAAAGTGAATTACAAGTGAGAGCTCAAGAGTTAAACCAACCCATTTTTGACCGCGTGAAACAAGCAGTTGATATTGTTGCAGACAGAAAGAAATTAAACTACGTAATCGATGCCTCGAATATGTTGTACTCTAAAGGTGGAATGGATATCACTGGAGAAGTGATTATCGAATTATTGAAACTAGACGCCGCTGCAATCAATAAAAAATAAATCCGATGAAATCATTATTCATTTTCTCTTTACTTTTCATCGCTGTTTCGTGCAACGCTCAAAAGGAAAATGCCACTAAAAATTCTGAAAAAGAACTTGTTTGGTATACCGATATAAATCAAGCCATTGCTGTTTCTCAAAAAGAAAAGAAACCAATGATGTTGTTTTTTACAGGAAGTGATTGGTGTGGATGGTGTATTCGTTTACAAAATGAGGTCTTTAAAAAAGACGAATTCACCAAATGGGCAAAAGAAAACGTGGTATTGGTAGAGATCGATTTCCCGAAAAAGAATACACAAACTGATGCCATTAAACAACAAAACAATCAATTGCAACAAACATTTGCGGTTAATGGCTACCCAACCGTTTTTTTCGTTACTGCTGATAAAGGAGAAGGCGAAAAAGTAAACTTAACCTCTTTAGGAAAATCGGGTTATATGGCAGGTGGTCCTGAAGGATGGATTAATAATGCTAATACTTTTCTTACTAAGAAATAAATTTAGAATCTTATTTTAAAAGCGACAATTGAATTTCAGTTGTCGCTTTTTATTTTTTACTAAAAACCAACTGGTATTTCAACCCCGATGCGGTAATAAATTCCCATTTCAAATAGGCATTAGAAAGAAACAATATACGAGATTGATTAACAGGAATGATTTGATTATTCGTTGCGGCAAAATAGGTGTGATGCACATATTCTCCATCAGGTTGTAATTCATACTTTCCTTTCGCCAAAGTGGTGTCAGAAAAGTTAGTTGTGATGGAATAAGCCAAACTTAAACGAAATGAGGTGTCTAATTCCTTATTTATCAATAAACTACCACTACAAGAAGTATCGGTGGAATAAGAGAGTCCATCGTAATCAAAAACAGTAATCTTGGTTAAATTCCATTCTCCCTGCAACTCATTTTCTTTTTTTATGGCCTTATTGCAACTGGCAATAAAAAATAATATCAAAAAGAAAGAGGCAATTTTTTTCATATACAAGCAGTTACCATCATGCGAACCCCTAAAATGAGTGCTTCCGAATCAATATCAAAACGGGGGTGGTGTACACCATAAACAATTCCTTTTTCTTCATTTCGGACACCTAGCCGAAAGAAACAAGCCGGAACTAATTGAGAATAGAAAGCAAAATCTTCAGAGGTTAAACGAATGGGTAAATCATGTACTTTATCGCTCCCTATTAATCCTCTTGCCTTTACTGCTAATTCATTTGTTAAGGAAACATCGTTTTCAATACAAGGATAGCCTCTTGAAATCTCAATGTCTACTGTCGCTCCATGTGATTTTGCAATCTCATTCACTTGTTGGTCAACCAATACTAATGCTTGTTCCCGCCAACCTTCGTCCATCGTTCGAAACGTTCCTTTCAAAATCGCTTTGGATGGAATAACATTCGTTGCTCCCATCGCCTCAAAATGACCAAAACTTAATACACACGGAATTTTCGGATCACATTTTCGGCTAACAATTTGTTGTAGTTGTAGAATTATATTGGCCCCAATCACTATTGGATCAATGCATTGATGTGGAGTTGCTCCATGACCACCTTTTCCATTGATCGTAATATAAATCTCATCACATGATGCCATATAACGCCCTGCGTGAAAGCCTAATTCACCAACAGGCAAATCAGGAAAAACATGCAAAGCATACATTTTGTCAACGCGTGGATTTTCTAACACTTTATCCCGAATCATGTAGGTAGCTCCACCCGGATTTTTTTCTTCGCCCGGTTGAAAAATCAATTTAACAGGAAAAGGCAAATTTTCTTTTATTTCGTTTAAGATTTCTGCCGCTCCCAATAAAATAGCCGTATGAACATCATGTCCACACGCGTGCATTACATCCCTAACTTTTGATTTATAAGGCACTTCATTCTCTTCTGCTATCGGTAAAGCATCTAAATCAGAACGCAAAGCAATACACTGTTGGCCCGAATGTTTTTCCGCTTGAATCAATGCAACAACACCTGTTCCACCGACCCCTATTTCATGTGGAATTCCTAATTCCGTAAGCTTGGCTGAAACATAGTGCATTGTTTCCTCTTCCTGATAAGACAACTCAGGATATTGATGCAGGTGCTCACGATAGTTTTTCACTTTTTTATAAAGTGCAAGCGATCTTTGTTCTATTAAAACAGATAATTCAGGATTCATTAGAAGAAATTGATTGATAACCGGAAACAATTAACCGAAATGAAACATAGGCCATTATAATTCCAAAAAGAAATTTAACCAGACCAGGAGAAATTTTAAGTGACAATTTGGAACCAATATATCCACCTACAACAAAAGTTAGCGCGATAATCAACCCAAATTTCCAATTTACATTCCCAGTTTTCCAATAATTCATTGTAGCTAAAATTACAACAGGAAAAGAAAGGACGAATAAACTTGTTCCTTGTGCTTGATGTTGCGTTAAGCCCAGCATAAAAACTAAAGCAGGAACAATTATTATTCCACCACCAACACCCACAAATCCACTGAGAATCCCGGCTAAAAGCCCAATCACTACCAAAATCAAAATTGTTTGTGTTGTCATCCTATTTCTAACAAAAATACACTTCTTTAAACGTTTTCCCCCATACTTTTTAGATAGGATTTCAATTTCCCTTCATTCTTTTTTGGTATAATCAATAATTTTTCAGGTGAATCAATGATTATAAAATCTCTCAAACCATCAATTAGGACCTTTTTTTTGTTGGGGAAATACACCAAATTACTTTGTGCATCAAAAAAACTAGGCTCTCCAAAAATAACTACATTTCCGTTTTCATCTGGTTTTACTTTCTCATTTAAGCTTCCCCAAGTACCTAAATCACTCCAATCAAAAGAGGTTAAAACAACGGAAACATTGTCTGCGTGCTCGAGTATGGCAAAATCAATTGAAATATCTATACATGTTTTAAATGCAAGAGCTAAATCATGTTGCTCTGTTGATGAATCAATTGAAATACGACTAAACAACTCCAATAGAACTGGTTGATATTTTTGAAAAGCATACAAAATCGCATCAATTTTCCAAATAAAGATGCCTGCATTCCAATAAAAATTACCCGATGATAAAAACTCAGTTGCGGTCTGAAGATCAGGCTTTTCTCTAAATTGTTTAACCGCAAAAACTTGCCCTGCTACTGGTGTTGAATTTGATTCAAACTCAATGTAGCCATAACCAATATCGGGACGTGTAGGTTTAACACCTAGGGTTACCAAGTGATTATTTTGCGCCTCTGAAATTGCAATTTCTAACTGATCATTAAAGAGACTTTCATTCAAAATTAAATGATCTGAAGGGGCTACAATTAAGGTAGAATTCGGATTGATTTTTTTAATTTTCAATGCTGCATACAGGATGCAAGGCGCGGTGTTTTTTCTTTCGGGCTCACAAATAATTTGCGCTTCCTTCAACATAGGAAGTTGCTCTGCAACAATAGAAGCATAATTTAAATTGGTGAGAATATAAATTTGATGAGGAGGAATCGTTTTTTTCAATCGTTCAAAAGTCAATTGCAGCAAAGACTTTCCAACACCTAAAATATCAAGAAATTGTTTCGGCATTTCGGGAGTTGATAAAGGCCAAAACCTACTTCCAATTCCACCGGCCATGATGAGTCCAAATAATTTTTCGTTTTTCATTCTATTGGTGTTACTTTTGCTAGTGCACTAACGAGGTAGTTTTTGTTTGTTTTTATTTCTGTGCAAAGAAAACGCTTTCTGCGCAATTCACCCTTACAAAAAACCTTGCCTTGCAATAAAAAACATTCTCCTTTTGCTAGATTTTCCAACATTTTTATCGATTCATCATGCCTATCAAATTTAGCTAATTGTCTGGAAAGATGTATATCACTGCATGACGAAGCCTTGAGGTTATTTAATGAACGCTGCAAAGCAAAATTAATCTCCTCTGGCAATTGTCCCATTTGTATAAGTGGTTCTAATAACTCCTTAAATTCTGATTTCCATTCCAGTCCATGAGGTGAAACACGATTGCCAAATTTTTCGAACGTTTTAAAATGAGCAAATTCATGAATGGTTGTAATTAAAAACGCATAGGGATTAAGGTTTCCATTAATCGTAATTTGAGGCATTTGAAGGCCAGACCCTACTCGAAAATCACCCAGTTTGGTCTTTCTTGGTGCTACAATCTTGAATTTCACCTTATGTAAAATAAGTAACTCAGTAACATAAGAAACAAAAACTTCTGGTAAATATTTCACCAACACTTTTTGGTAAAGATCATGTTTTGTTGCGGCGGACATCTATCCAAATGTAAGAATATTATTGTTTTAAGAAACAAAAATTGGTGATTTTGAAACGGCATAACTTAAATAAGCCTTAACTTAGCAACTATGAAATTAATGGAAGGATTCGGTAAATACTTTTTAATGCTAACGATTGTATTCCGTGCACCTGAAAAAATGTCTATTTTTAGAAAGCGATTGTTTGAAGAATTAGAGCAAATTGGAATTAATTCCATACCGTTAGTTGCATTGATGTCGTCATTCATTGGTGGGGTAATAGCCCTACAAACAGCGTCCAACATGTCAAATCCATTGTTGCCCACTTATACCGTTGGATACATTACACAATCAAGTACAATCCTGGAGTTTTCGCCGACAATCATTTCTTTAATACTCGCTGGAAAAGTAGGTTCAAACATTGCATCGGAAATTGGGACTATGCGCGTGACGGAGCAAATAGATGCCCTTGAAATCATGGGTGTTAATTCACTGAATTTTTTGGTGTTACCCAAAGTGACCGCCGCTGTATTGTTTTTCCCGATTTTAGTAATTTTTTCAATGGGATTAAGTTTGGTAGGTGGGTGGATCGCTCTTGTTTTATCTGATTTATCATCCACGGAAACCTATATATACGGAATTAGGTACTATTTTGAAATGAGTAATGTTTGGTACGCCTTAACTAAATGTGTAGTATTTGGCTTTATCATTGTTACAATATCTTCATTTTATGGGTATTACGTAAAAGGCGGTTCATTAGAAGTTGGTCGTTCTTCCACGCAAGCAGTCGTGAGTAGCAGTGTCGCCATTCTCGTTGCAAATTTCCTATTAACTCAAATGATTTTACTTTCATGATTGAAGTTAAGCACGTTAATAAATCATTTGGAAAAACCCAAGTTCTGAAGGATATCAGTGCAACCTTTGAAAAAGGGAAGGTGAACCTTATAATTGGTCAATCCGGACACGGAAAAACTGTTTTAGCGAAGTGTATTGTTGGACTGCACGAAGTTGAATCAGGGGAAATTCTTTTCAATGGACGCGATTTTTGCAAAATGAATCGGGTAGAGCGCACGTCTATCAGGCAAGAAATTGGAATGCTTTTTCAAGGATCTGCGTTATTTGACTCCATGACCGTGGAAGAAAATGTGATGTTTCCCTTGTTAATGTTTAAAAAAATGACAAAAAAGGAAATGCATACTCGCGTTAACTTTTGCTTGGAGCGAGTTAATTTAACTGGCAGAAACAGTCTTTTTCCTTCAGAATGTAGTGGTGGAATGCAAAAAAGAATTGGAATAGCACGAGCAATTGCCATGAATCCTAAATATTTGTTTTGCGATGAGCCAAATTCTGGATTGGATCCTAAAACGGCCATTTTAATTGATACGCTTATCCGAGAGATTACCTATGAATATCAAATTACCACCGTTGCCATCACTCACGATATGAATAGTGTGATGGAAATTGGGGACAATATTCTATTTATCCATAATGGTAACAATTGGTGGACGGGTAACAAGAACAACATCATTTCTACTGAGAATCCAGAAGTAACTAGCTTTGTTTACGCCTCAGAATTCATGAAGGAAATTAAAGATTCCATCATCGAAAAAAACAAGAATAAGTAATTTATTTGTATAGCGTTGCTTTAACTGCAGCAATCACGCGCGGTACATTTGGCAATGCAGCCTCAATCAAAGTTGGAGAAAATGCAAAAGGTGTATCTGTTTGCATCACTCTATAAACGGGAGCATCCAGGTAATCGAAAGCATATTGTTGTAAGTGATAGGCAATCTCGGAAGCAATAGAAGCCAAAGGCCAAGACTCTTCAACAATTACACAGCGATTTGTTTTCTTTACGGATTCAACAACTGTTTTGTAATCGATCGGGCGTACGGTACGAAGATCTATGATTTCTACTGAAATACCCTCTTTTTCAAGTACTTCAGCAGCTTCATAAACCACTTTCAAAATTTTACCAAAAGAAACGATGGTTACGTCTGTTCCTTTTCGTTTGATGTCAGCAACACCAATAGGAATTATATATTCACCTTCAGGAATTTCTCCTTTATCACCATACATTTTTTCTGATTCCAAGAAAACAACTGGGTCATTATCTCGAATCGCTGCTTTTAATAATCCTTTTGCGTCTGCTGGATTTGATGGCGTTATTACCTTTAATCCTGGAACGTGTGCGTAGAAGGCCTCAAAACTTTGGGAATGTGTAGCTCCCAATTGACCCGCTGTGCCATTTCCCCCTCTGAAAACAATCGGGCAATGATATTGTCCACCAGACATTTGAAGCATTTTTGCTGCGCTATTGATAATTTGATCGGCGGCCAAAATTGCAAAATTCCATGTCATAAACTCCACAATAGGACGCAAACCATTCATCGAAGCACCAACAGCAATTCCGGTAAATCCAAGCTCAGCAATCGGAGTATCAATTACACGTTTTGGTCCAAATTCATCAAGCATTCCTTGAGAAACTTTATAAGCTCCATTATACTCTGCCACTTCTTCTCCAATTAAAAAAACCGATTGGTCTCTTCTCATTTCTTCGTTCATTGCTTCACGAAGTGCCTCTCTAAATTGTACCGTTTTCATAAAATTGTTCTAGGGACTGCGAAAATACATGTTCCCATTGGTTTTATCAATTAATTAACAACAAATTTTAATACCCGTGCATTTGTCCCCAATTGAACCAAATACGTTCCAGTAGCCAATCCATTTGTTGGAATTATAACCATGTTGTCTCCTGTTTTCGATTGAACAGTTGTAGTTGAAATAACTTTTCCTGATAAATCTAAAATTGAAATTGCTAAACGCGTGTCAACTACCGAAGAATAACGAATGTGAACATCCTCATCAGTAGGATTTGGATACAACTCAATGGCGGATAAATCTGTATTTTCTTCTAAGCTCAATACAAGATTATCAGACGGAGCTCCCGCATATAAATTGATGTCATCTAAATAAATATTATTTCCTCCTTCACCTTCAAACTTAAATTTCATTTTAAAATTTGGTGTGAAATAGAGACTAGTTACGTTAATCATGTGCACCGTTACCCAATCTGTTTGCTGGGTAGGTTTCCAGCTTGTTGAAGAAACCGAACTTGACAATTGATTTCCTCCCAGTGTTTTTCTTTGTGCCCACGTTTCACCACAATCAGACGTTATAAATACTTTTAAATATTCATAATCTGCCGTTGTTTTTTTGCGGTATGAATAACGAAAACTCAACGTAACAGTTCCAGTTGATGGTATAACTAATAAATCGATTGGTGCTGATGTTAATTCATCGACACTCCCAACTCCTTGACCAAAATTAACCAATTTGGCACTTTGTGCTCCCGAATGACCCGTTGTGTTTTCAATGGTCCACGCGTTGTTGTTGTTTGGATTATAAACCTCCCAATTGTTCACATTCGTTAATGTTGAATAGGACTCAAACCCTTCCCAATATGGCAATACCGAAGGATCTGGTAATACTCGGATGTAGTTATTTTTAATCTCATCATCCGTTGTGGAACCATCTGTTGCTGTTAATTTTACTGTGTAAAGTCCAGGTTGTGAAAAATTAATCGTCGGATTTTGAGAATTAGCAACCGATCCAGATGCAAATGTCCATCCTGTTGATGGAGTAATTTCCCAATTCCACCCACTTACTTCGTTATATGAATCATCTACTAATTGGATTGAATCACCCAAACAAATTGTGGTTCTGTCCGTCGTGAATTGCGCCTTACACAAGTATACATCGCCGGTAGCTCCTGTTGCCGTTAAATTTGCTGATTGCCACAAATTAAATCTTCCTGTAGTTGTTGATTGAAGAGCTGCACGCATGCGAGCGGCTTGTCCACCCGTGTACATTTTTGAACAATAGGAATAATCCATGTAGTTTTCTACGTTGTCTCTCACGTCATAAGACCAAAAGGAATTGACTGAATTACACGTATTAGCATTTATCAAACAAGAAGTAACTCCAATACAATTGGGTGTGTCATCGACTCCATCATCGGTACTACAAGAAGAAGCATTTCCAGGATTATTATTTCCTCCCCATGTGTGAGAAAGGTTTAACCAATGTCCTACTTCATGCGTAAATGCACGACTAGTTCCAACTGAGCTAGTTCCAATGGACCCCACATAATCGTGTAAAATCCAAATTCCATTTGTCATACTTGTACCTGACCAACCAGAAGGATTTGTAGTGTATCCTGCTGCACCCCCAATTTCACCACAGATAAAAACATTCAAGTATTTATTTCCTGGCCAAGAGCCGTTAAATACATCGTTTCCATTTCTAATGGCTGTAACTTGTGCATCACCGTCCGCGCCATCATAAGACAAGGCGTTCATGGTTCGTGTAATTCCTTTAAAACAAGTTCCGTTGGGTGCTTTTGTAGCCAATACAAATTCAATTTCTGCATCGGTTGGCATACCCACAAAGTCTGATTGAACTGTTGCTGTGTCCGCATTTTGTTTTCTGAAATCACGGTTTAGAATGGCTAATTGATCCATGATTTGTTCATCTGAAATGTTTTCTACCCCATTGTTATGAAGAACGTGAAATACAATTGGAATTCGGTATACAACACCTTTAGGCTGCGCTTTTTTCAGTGCTTTCGCAAATTCAATATCATCTTGCTGTTTTTGCAATACATAGTCAGTATTTTGCATCAAAGCAGCCATTTTCTTGTGTTGAATACAATATTCAACCAGCTCTCCATCTCTTGCATTGGTTGGATCAAACGGTGATTTATTTTGACATAAAAGTGAAAAAAATGCAAGGAAAACAAAAGCAATTGAAATACTAATTTTTGAGTTCATAGTTAAATTTAGTTTAGAACAGTTAATTCTTTTAATAGTTTGCCTAAATTACCACTTTATTTAAAAAAGTTCCAAATAAATTTTGATTTCATCCAATTTTTAATCGAAAAGAGTCGACTACCATTAACTTCCTTACATTTGTAGTATGAAATCAAGAATAGCATCCGAGACACTCTCTATCACAACAAAAGTGGTATTACCAAACGACACGAACACATTAGGCAATCTTTTTGGGGGTCAGTTACTCGCTTGGATGGATGAAATTGCGAGTGTTTCTGCGCATAGGCATTGCAAGCGCGTTGTGGTAACAGCATCTGTCAATCATGTTTCGTTTCAAAAACCAATCAACCATGCCTCAATCGTAACATTGGAAGCTAAGGTTTCTCGTTCGTTTAATTCCTCTATGGAAATTTTTGTGGATGTATTTGTAGAAGATCCGGTTACCGGCGAACGAGCAAAATGCAATGAAGCCATCTATACTTTTGTTGCAGTTGATCAAAATGGTGGTCCCATTCAAGTGCCTGAATTGATACCAGAAACAGAGGAAGAAAAAAATCGATTTGAAGGAGCTTTGCGCAGAAAACAACTTAGTTTGATCTTAGCGGGTAAAATGAAACCAAGCGACGCAACTGAATTGAAGAAATTATTTTTTGAGGAATAGCTTATTTCTTTTTTTTCTTATTCAATATAGCATCTGGTTGCGGAAACAGACCCAAGCGTTTCATAGATTTCGTTTTTTTATACAGCAAAATTGTTTCTGGCGATTCATCAACCGAGCGGTTAAATTTTACAAGAAACGTTGTTTTATCCTTTTTTTCCCAGGAATAGGGAACTGTCATTTCGTTTCTTCCAATGGTAAAATCGAGATCTGTTTTTCTTAATTTCACTGATATCTCCGTTGATGCCACCTCAATCAATTGTGAGCCGGTATTCAATTTATATGCCGCAATTTGTCCCACATATTCACCCAACACCCTTTTTTTAAGGGGTTTTTGAGCAACGATTGAAAGCGAAGCACACAAAAAGAAAAAAAGCACCCATCGTTTCATGTAAAGCGAAGGTAAGAATTTTATGATGGAATGTGCTTTTTCAATTAACATGTACATGAGCCCAAAATCAGCTTCCAGTTTTGATATTGGATTTTAAAGTTTTTGATGTGCTAAAAATGATTCAAAAACCACAATTTTTTTAATGTCAGAAGATTGAAATAAAAAGGGTTGAACATCTTTGGCCATTTCATTCATATCTATCGTACTACAATGATTTAAAATTTTATCTTTTAACTGAGTAGCGTTGGAAATTTCTGATTTAATTTTTAAAAAAGTATAATCTGGTAGAATACCTAAGCTCATTAGAAAAACTATATCATAAAAGTCTCGACCTTTGTTTCGTTTTCGATTTAAAACGGCATAAAACTTTTGAGCTAACAATAGAGACAAAGGCGCCATTTTAATGGTAGTAAAAACATCAAACTTGTTCAAAAAATAAGATTCCGACTGAAAATCAAATCCTTGTGCTTCAGTATCCAATTGAATGAGTATTTTTTCTGCTGCGTACCCAGACAAACCCGACTGCATGAGTAATTTTGGAAATCGAATATTACAGTGAAAAGCACCTTTGATTACATTTTTGATTTCTACCTCATACCCCTGTAATTCAAGTTGTTTTTTGATGACAAGGCCTAAATCACTAAATTCATCTGCTGACATACCAAAATTATCAAAATCTAAATCTTCCGAAAATCGCTGATTTTGATGAACAATCCGTAAGCATGTTCCGCCAATAAAGACCAATTTAGTTGCATAACTACTTGAGAAAACGATTTCCAAAATTTTATATTGCAAATATTCTTTCAATATAAAGCGCTCATATTGATGTAATTCATTTGGATAAAATCGTTTTATTTCTTTTAAATCAATCATGTATGTATGTATTTAAAATTTGAACTCGTTTGCTAAGTCTTTTTGAATTGAATAATTGAAGATAATCAGAAAATCGCTTAACATCAAGTTGTTTCAACACTTCTTTATTCCATCTCAACGCTTCAAAATCGGCAACAGAATTAAGTTCGGGATGTAAATACAAATAGTCAAGTATCGCTTTTTCTAAGTTCGATAGAGAGACAATTAACCCAAATATGCTAACTAAATTATACCCAAAAAATAATTTTTCTTTTACATGATGGTAGATGAAATTACCGATAGAAGTGCTCAATTTAGTGGTGTTTAACGTGGAAATAGAAGAAGAAATAAATACCGCCTCTGGAATCACTTGGTAATACGCCAAAGCAGTTTCAAGCGAAATATACGATGGGGAATAAATTTTATTGGCCGTAAAATAAGTCACCCCCTGATTGATTGGTTGGTCAGTAAAACGATAAAATCCCCGTTTAACATTTTCAATATACCCTTTTTGACACCACTCCGATAAGCGTCTTTTGTCGAGGGATGGAAATGTCATGTGTATCTCACCAAGAGAAATTAACGGCAATTTAGCCAAGTGATTTTTAAACTCAACAAACATTTTATCTGAATTAGATGTTAAAAATAACGTTTTTTTCAGATAAAATGAAAAATTCGAACAGTCAACGCATTTAGATCAAGATGAAAACATCGTTAAAATCATTTTATTCTTAATAAAAATCGGTGTTCGCTTATGCGACTTAGCCGAAGAATTATACCAATTACCATTCAATTTGTCGCTACAAATTTCTTTATGAAATAATGCCGACATGACATTCTTTTGATTTTAATATGACATAATGTGTCATCGTCGGTATTAGAGACGATCCTTGGCTTTAAAGAAGATTTAGTTTCGAAAAATGCTATAAAAGAAAACTAGTTAAAGTCCATTAACTCCGACCTTGTATATGTCTAAGCGGGATAATTTGTTGTTGTTGGAGGTGAGAATTAATGTTCTCGCGCTAGGCGAAGAGGTCGATTATTATATTGATTTTTTTTGCGATAAAAGATCTAAACGTTTTTCTGTCAATCGTTTTTCTTTACCAAAATTTCGGCTTTTTTGCTTAGTGTGTGTTATGTGCTATTTTTATTTTTTTAATATTTCATTTCTATGGTATTCAAGATACTTTTCTCGACCGTTAATTGGTAAATGAGAAATTATTTTATTGTCTGATATCCCAAGTTTTGAATAAGTCATGTTTGATAAAAAAGGTGATAATATTGTTTTCTTATCGTCAGTAAATGACAAGAATCCTCTATCGAATAAACGGTCAAATGTTGGTGTTAACATGAAGCCATTAAAAGGGTCAATTTTCTCAATATCATCTGATGCTACCCAAGGTTTAATATGACTCGCAATTAAAAGCCTATCATCTGAGACCAGTGTGATTGGACAAAATGGACAAAGGGCTAGTAAGTTTTTTCGATATTCTCCTTGTCCAATTCTTGCTCGATAGAGTTGTACTTTTTCAAGTTTATCTTCAACATTTTCTTCAATTTCTTCTTGCTCTTTTTCGATTGTGTAAGGATGTTCAGCTTCACCAAAATAATCTGCAAACAAACGGAAGTAATAATTAAGTTTTCCGTTTTCATCTAACAGTTTTACGACTGAAATAAAGGTAATATTAGGTAAGGAAAGCTCTCGAATAATTTTGTACGCTTGGTCATTGGAATTCACATATACTCTAGGTCCGGCGATTTGAGTTTGTTCTACTACTTCAAAATCAATTCGTTCAGGTAAAGCGTCAATTTTTGATTTTCTTTCGTTCCATAGATTTGGAAGAATCTCTTTATTAAGATATGGCTGTTCTGGCTTTAGATATTCCACTTTCGTTTCTTCCAAATATTTTTGTAAATCGGACTTAATCAAAAAACAATGAATGGCGAAGCCATTGTTTCCAAAGAAACTTCTTGTTTCTTGACCGTCTTGTCCTATATACATTTTGGCTTCTCCATTACCGCCACCAATTTTATTTTGTCGAACAACAAAACTATCCGCAATTGTAATTTTCTCTTTTGTATCAATTACTTTAAAATCGTGATTATCAAGAATTATATTCATATTCTATTTTGCAAATTTAGTTATGTCCATTTGTTTAAGTATAGCGATTAGTACATCAACAACGATACTGTTGCCTGCCTGCCTATACATTTGAGTATCACTAACTACTTGTGTAAAATCATCTCGAAATCCCATCAGTCGCAAACATTCTTTCGGGGTTAATTTTCTTATTCGTCCAGTATGAGTAACATAATTATCTACTCCAGCACGATGCATTTTATGCATTGATTGCAAAAGAGGTCTAGCAACTTCAAGATCTGTTTTTACTGATGTTTTAAAAGTTTTTGTTCCACTACTTAAAACGTAGTCTCTTACTTTATCAGATAAATAATACTTTTCTTCAACTTGATTGACATCAAAAATAAATTCATTAAAAGTCTCTTCAAAGTGCTCTTCAAAAACAAAATCTCCATGCCAATTAAATTGCTGATTGGCTTTTTGACAAAGTGCGATTTCACCGTTTATTTGAGTGTAGCGTTTATTTCTGTTTTTTGAACTCGTAACGAATTTCACACCCTTTTCTTTGAGATAATATTTACTATCAGTAAAGTCCTCTAAAAAATCTTGCATTTTATGTTCTAATTCTATTGGCTCAGGAAAATTAAAATGAACTGATTTATCTTTGAATCCAATTACAAAAATTCGTTCCCTGTGTTGAGGAATACCATATTTTTTTGCATTTAAAACTTGATAAAAATATTTATAGCCTAATTCATCAAAAGTTGCTTTAATGGTTTCAAAAGTATTTCCACTGTCATGATTGATTAGACCTTTCACATTCTCAAAAATGAAAACATTAGGTTGACTTTCTTTGACCATTCTCGCGAATTCATAAAATAAAGTTCCTCGAGTATCATCAAATCCTTTTCTTTTACCTACCATCGAAAATGATTGACATGGACTTCCTCCTACTAAAAGATCAAGTTTGCCTTTATAATTTGTGCCATCAATATCTTTTACATCATTATACCAATTTTTTTCATCGATATCATAGTTTGCAAAATAACTTTGTTTTGCAAAATTGTCAATATCGCTCGCAAATTGGATTTGAGATTTTAAGTTCAATCTTTTTAATGCATATTCAATTGCTCCAATACCTGAAAACATCGTACCGATGCGTATTGTTGCACTAGGATTAGTAAATTTCTTTTCTCTCCAATCTTGCTCAAATTTTATCAATTGTTGGTTGGAAATGTAATATCCCAAATTATCGCTAACAATACTTAGAACATCCTTATAATCAGAATATTCCTTTAATTCCGCCATTATTTTTGTTGAATAATGATAATTAAGTAAAGTTTTTTTATCCGTTTTGAGTATTTGTGAAAGGTTATCTAAATGTTCGATATTTAAATGTCTCTCATCTTTTTCTACTTTCCCAAGTGTGGAAGTATCAATATCAATATGAGTTGCAACTTTTCGCAGAGGGAAACCTAATTCGGTTCTTTTTTGCTTAATAAATTTTCCGAAAGTAATTTCCATATTGATTGAATTTTATTTGTTTGGACTAAAGTTGTCCAAAAATATGGAATATTAATTTAATTTACAATCTATTTTAATAATGTACATCGAATTGCATCTAACTTCTATAATTACGCATTGTGTCTATTTCAATTATAATTTATGACTCATTATTTTGTTATTATTCTGAAAATCATAAATATATCCGTTTTAATTTGGCTTTTATTTGAATCCTCAAAATAGAAAAAAAGCGTTGCAAATAAAATCAATTCTGATACACAAATATACTATGTATATTACTCGGTATTTCTGTGCAAGAATTTTTTTCTGATAAGCATTAATTCGGCATGCTAAATTTTCATGTCTGCCCAAAAACATGAAGTCCAATCGTGAAAGTTTTATTTTCCAAATTCAAATCAAAACCAAAATCCTTCGTATCTTTGTACCGTCTCTAAGGGGTGCCCGTTAAACGGCTGAGATTATACCCATTGAACCTGATTAGGATAATGCCTACGAAGGGAAGATGACTGTGCTAATGTATTGTTTAATCACCAAGAATTAGCCCCTTGTTCTTGTTTAATTTTGTATAAAATGAAAACAAGATCTATTTTTTTATCCGTTTTTTTATGCGCTCTTTCGTTCCACATTTTTAGTCAATCCAAAATTTTTGGCATTGTCGCCGATGAGTCTGGGCTTCCTCTTTCTGCTGTGAAAGTCAGTATTGATCGACCAAATTATGGCTTATCAGAATACTACACATTTACAGATAGAAAAGGAAAATATAACTGGTCTTTTGATGAATTGAAGGTCTCCGAATTCATTCAGGTAACTTTCGAAAAGATTGGTTTTGAACCTTATTCAATGCGCTTATCTAAAACAGATGCGGCTATCCAACAAGATGTAAAACTCAAACGCGACACCAAACTACTGGAAGAATTTCAGGTAATGGGAACGCGTACCGATGAATTGTCAACCAGCACCTTAAAAATCAAGAAAAGCAATTTATTAGAAAAAAATAATTTTGGAAAAGATTTGCCCCTTCTCTTAGAATCAACCCCATCAGTGGTAACAACTTCTGATGCCGGTACCGGAGTGGGTTACACGGGAATTCGTATACGAGGTGTAGATGCTTCTCGTATCAATGTTACCATTAACGGAATTCCGGTCAATGATCCTGAATCGCACGATGTCTATTGGGTAAATATGCCGGATCTAACCTCATCGATTAGCAACATGGAAATTCAACGCGGAATCGGTACTTCTACCAATGGTGCTGCGGCTTTTGGAGCAAATTTGAATATCAAAACAGATGATATTTCTGCAAATTCGTACGGGGTATTGGATAATTCGTATGGATCATTTAACACCTTAAAAAACACCATTAAAGCGGGAACAGGACTAATAAATGGTACGTTTTCGATGGATGTACGTCTATCCCAAATTCTATCGGATGGATACATCGATCGAGCTAACTCCAATTTGAAATCTTATTTTCTCTCGGGAGCCTTTGTAGGGAAAAAATCGGTAGTGAAAGCAGTTGCTTTTTCCGGAAAAGAAATTACATTTCAATCGTGGTATGGAACTCCGGAAAGTAGACTTAGTGGAAATGTGGATGAAATGAATGCCTATGCTGATCGCAATTATTTGTCGGATGAAGAACGATCAAACTTGCTAAATTCGGGTCGAACCTACAATTATTACACGTACAAAAATCAGGAAGATAATTACAAGCAAGACAATTATCAGTTGCATGTTACGCATCGATTTAATCCAAAATTAGTACTAAATGTAGCAGGCCATTACACCCACGGGCAAGGATACTACGAAGAATACAGAAAAGGAGATGATCTAAGCGCATATGGAATGGATACCGTTTTTACGGGCAATGATACTATCACACAAACGGATTTAATTCGTCGTCGTTGGTTGAATAATGATTTTGTAGGAAGCGTATATTCGTTAACGTTTTCAGATAAAAATCTACAGGTCATTTTCGGGGGTTCTGCCAATACTTATTTGGGTAGACATTATGGTGAGGTGATTTTGGCAAGATATGCATCCAACAGCGAATTAAGCGATCGTTATTACAATGAATCCGGTCAAAAATCAGAATTTAGTAACTACTTGAAAGCGTCTTACAAATGGAAGAAATTCAACTTTTTAGGAGATTTGCAATACCGCCATATTGACTATTCTTTCTTGGGAATTGACCAGGTGAGTGGCGAGTTAAAAGACGTTCAACAAACCGTGAAATTTGACTTCTTCAATCCCAAAGCACAGATTTCATATGCACTAACCCAAGGTCAATACAATCAAAACCTGCACCTTTCCTATGGTGTTGGACACCGAGAGCCTGTTCGAAAAGATTTTAGAGAAAGCACTCCAAGCAGCAGACCAAAAGCAGAAGTGATGCGCGATTTGGAAGTAGGTTACTTAATTTCCACCAAAAAATGGAACTTCGTTTCCAATATCTATTTCATGGATTACACCAATCAGTTGATTTTGACAGGTCAAATAAATGATGTGGGAAGTTATACGCGTACAAATGTTAAGGACAGTTACCGAGCAGGAATTGAATTGACCGGAAAATATTACATCTTTAATTCTTTTAATGTAGATGCCGGAATTACCTTAAGCCATAATAAAATCAAGCAATTCAATGAATATGTAGATGAATATTTAGATACTGATCCCTATTACACTCAGCAAGTAATTGTGCATAAAAATACCGATTTGGCCTTTTCACCAAATGTGAATGCTTTTGCGGGTTTGAATTATGCATACGAAGGGCTCAATCTAGGTTGGACAACCAAGTATGTTGGACGGCAATTTTTGGATAACACATCAGATGTGAAACGAAGCATCAATCCGTTTACCTTTTCTAATTTGTTGGCTTCTTATACCTTGGAATTAAAAGCATTGAAAGAAATTACCTTTGGGTTGCAAGTAAATAATATATTCAACACGATGTATGAAAACAATGGATATACTTTCTCATACATTTACGCCGGGCAAATGACTACTGAGAACTTTTATTATCCGCAGGCTGGCAGGAATTTTATGCTTAGATTGCTTATCAAATTGTAGGAAATTCAATATTTTTTAATAAAAAATAATAGTTCATTTTTTAATCTTTCATCCATTCTAATCTAATCCATTATTTTTGCAGTATGAAAAGATGGAAAATAGCAGAAGTTTTAGGTAAAGAAGGTCAACAATTAGTAAATACTTCCGTTACGGTAAAAGGGTGGGTGCGTGCCTTTCGTAGCAACCGCTTTATACAGTTAAATGATGGTTCGTGTATGGCAACATTGCAGGCCGTTGTTGATTTTGAAAAATTCGATGAACTAGTTTTAAAACGGATTACCACTGCTTCTGCCCTATCTATTACCGGAACATTAGTTGAATCAATTGGTACGGGTCAATCTGTAGAATTACAAGTCGAAACCATTGAAATTTTAGGAGATGCTAATCCAGATGATGTACAAAAAACAGTAATGCAACCTAAACGCCATAGTTTGGAGTTTCTTCGTGAACAAGCACATTTGCGTTTTAGAACCAATACGTTTGGTGCGGTTTTCAGAATTCGCCACAATGTTGCTTTTGCCATTCATACGTTTTTTAATGCTCGTGGGTTTTTCTATTTGCATACACCGATTATTACAGGTTCGGACGCTGAAGGCGCTGGTGAAATGTTTCGAGTTACAAACCTAGACGCTAAAAACCCACCTTTAAATGAAGATGGTTCGGTTAATTTTAAAGAAGACTTTTTTGGGAAACCTGTTAATTTAACTGTTTCTGGACAACTTGAAGCTGAATTGGCAGCACTAGCTTTGGGACAAGTTTATACATTTGGCCCTACATTTCGGGCTGAAAATTCTAATACTTCTCGGCATTTGGCTGAATTTTGGATGATTGAGCCTGAGGTAGCTTTCAATGATTTGAAGGATAACATGGATTTAACAGAAGATTTTCTAAAATACATTTGTTCATACATCTTGCAAAATTGTGCGGAAGATTTAAAATTCTTAAACGATCGAGAAGCGCAAGAACAAACGCAAAAACCACAAAATGAGCGCAATGAGCTATCATTAATTGAACGCTTAGAATTCGTTACAAACAATTCATTCAAACGATTAACGTATACAGAAGCAATTGATGTATTGATAAATTCTAATCATTACAAAAAGAAGAAATTTAAATATGATGTTTCATGGGGGATAGATTTGCAAAGTGAACACGAACGGTATTTGGTTGAAAAAGAGTTTAAATGCCCGGTGATTTTAACTGATTATCCGGTTCAAATCAAGGCGTTTTATATGCGTTTGAACGATGATAATAAAACAGTTGCCGCAATGGATGTCTTGTTTCCAGGCATTGGTGAAATTGTGGGTGGATCTCAACGCGAGGAGCGTTATGAAATTCTTCACCAAAAATGTGTGGAATTTGGAATTCATCCAGAAGAATTATCTTGGTATATGGATACACGAAAATTTGGTACTGTGCCGCACGCCGGCTTTGGCTTGGGCTTTGAACGCATGGTGATGTTCGTTACGGGCATGTCCAATATTCGCGATGTAATTCCTTTTCCACGAACGCCGCAAAATGCTGAATTCTAAATTAATAACTCATTTTTAAAAAGCGAGTGGGCTCCCTGTTTTTGATCTGAATATAATACATTCCATTTCCAAAATCTGTAAAGGGAATATGGATTTCATTAGATTCAATTTTTTGAAAATGAATAACTTGTCCTTGAGAATTGTAGATTCTCACCGTTTCATCAATTAACTCGTCCGTCACAAAAAATATAACTTCGTCTTGTACTGGATTTATTTTGATTTGAGCGGATTGAGATTGATTAGCAGTCACATCTACTGGTATGGATTTACACTGCAATTGATTAACCACTTCTGGATGGTTATAGAGTATTTGGATTAGTTCTTTGTCTATTTCAAAGAAATTAGCTTGTTCAGAATAGCCGTCAAAAAAGATACTTTCTTTAATTTCATCGGACTCATTAAACAATCCGAGTGCTTGCGTTATTTTTTTACGCAACAATCTTTTTTTTACACGAATATTGGGTGTTCGGTAGAAATCTAAAAAAACAAATCCATGCACAATATCTTTGTTGTCTGTGCTTAATTGACAATGTTGAATCGACCAGTTCTTAGCAAGTGAATTCCGTGTACTCGCATCGAGAAGTTTACATCCCCCAACAGAACCAATGTAAATTTCAAAGTTAGCTTCTTCAATTTTCGTTACACGCCTTATTTTGACGGTGGAAATCCAAGTGTTTAGCTCTTGTATAATGATATCAAGTTCCTTTTCTAATTGATTGTATTCCTTTTGTGTGTTTTGATCCGTTCGTAAAAAAGTTGATTCTGTATTTCCTGGATGAATGAACACCTGTATGTCTTTTTTCCAAGTTGAAACCATAGGGTTTTTTGTTTTTCTCAGTACGATTTTCCTAAAATAATCGATTGTTTCCTCCGAAAAAGTAATAGAGTCCGTGTGTGCAAAATAGAGATTGGGTAGGGCAATACCCAGCAAGAATACAAGGAGTTTCATAAGGCGTAGGTTTATCTAATAAGCGAAAAACTACTCAATCGTTACACTATTCTTTAGCTAAAATTAGTCGGGCATCTTCCATGAGTTTATCCACTTCCTTGGAATTTGTTCCATCATAATAGCCTCGAATTCGGAGTTTTTTGTCAATTAACACAAAATTATTGGTATGAATAAAATCAGTGCCAACATCTCCTTGGTTTTCCACTTCCGATTTTTTCAAGAGAAAAAAAGATTTTCGAGCTGCCTCATACAATTTCTCCTTATTTCCAGTTAAAAAATGCCATTTTCCAGCAATTGCTTCGTGTGTTTCAGCATAACGCTTGAGTTGGGCAATCGTATCCACTTCAGGATTTACGGTGAAACTAAGAATAGAAAAAAGTGATTCATTTTTAAATGCTTCTTGAACACGTTGCATTTGATCATTCATTTTAGGACAAATCGTTTGGCAAGTGGTGAAAAAATACTCTGCCACAAAAACTTTACCTCTGACCTGATCTAAACTGATCCATTTTCCATCTTGATTCTGAAAAGAGAATGCTCCAATTATATGGCCCTGTCCGACTTGTAAAAGATCTTGGTCAACTGTTTCCGGATTTAAATCAATTGGATTCAATACTTCAGGACTTTTTTTATCTGTTTTTTTCGGAAGTAAAAAATAGGCGATTGGTATAAAAACCAGTAAAACAAGTCCAATCCCGATAATTTTTTTCATGCAACAAAGGTAAGGAGTAAGACAAATAAATTGATGATTATATCATTTTTAACAGATTTATTTTTTGCTTCCTATTGCAGCCCATTTTTTGAGTAAATTCGTAGCTACTAATTTTTTTTATGTCAAAAAACAAAAATCGTATCACCGAACTTTTTGGAATACGTTATCCAATCATCCAAGCTGGAATGATTTGGTGTTCAGGCTGGGAGTTGGCTGCTGCTGTTTCGAATGCTGGTGGCTTGGGTATCATTGGCTCTGGATCCATGTATCCTGATGTATTGGACGAGCAAATTCAAAAATGCAAGCAGGCAACAAAAAATCCATTTGCAGTGAATTTACCGATGCTTTATCCGGATATTGACAAACACATTGAAACAATTATTAAGCATAAGGTTCCCATCGTTTTTTCCTCGGCGGGGAATCCCAAAACGTGGACAAATCACCTAAAATCTCATGGAATAACGGTTGTTCATGTCGTTTCTAGTGTTAAGTTTGCCCTGAAAGCCCAAGAAGCTGGAGTAGATGCAATTGTTGCTGAAGGATTTGAAGCGGGTGGTCATAATGGTCGTGATGAAACAACTACAATGTGTTTAATACCCATGGTGGCTAAGGAAATTACGATACCAATCATTGCCGCTGGTGGAATTGGAACCGGACGAGGAATGCTAGCCGCACTAAATTTAGGGGCGGACGGTGTTCAAATTGGAAGTCGTTTTGTTGCCACTCTTGAATCAAGCGCACACTCAAATTTTAAAAATAAAATTATCCATTCAGCGGAAGGTGATACAGTTCTAACATTGAAAGAATTAACCCCTGTCAGGCTCTTAAAAAATGAGTTTTATAACCAATTGGATCTAGCATATAGCAGGGGTACAAGTACAACAGAATTAGAACAACTTCTTGGTAGAGGAAGGGCTAAAAAGGGAATGTTTGAAGGTGATTTAATAGAAGGTGAGCTAGAAATTGGTCAAATTGCCGGATTAATAGAATCTATTCTTCCCGCTTCGGAGGTTGTGAAAGAAATAATAACTGAATTTAACCAAGCCAAGTTGGAACAAAATTCTCCTAAATATTCATTTAATGATTGAATTTGAACGATTTGAGTTAGATAACGGATTAAAAGTGATTTTCCACAAGGATAGCACAACTCCAATGGCAGTGGTGAATATCTTGTATGATGTGGGGGCACGGGACGAGTCAGAGGAAAAAACGGGTTTTGCGCATTTATTTGAGCATCTTATGTTTGGTGGATCAATAAATATCCCTGATTTTGATGCGCCTTTACAACGAGCCGGTGGTGAAAGTAACGCTTTTACGAGTAATGATGTCACTAATTATTACGATGTTCTTCCCGCTCAAAATTTGGATACAGCGTTGTGGTTGGAAAGCGATCGAATGCTATCATTAGCATTTACCGATAAAAGCCTGGAAGTGCAACAACAAGTAGTAATTGAAGAATTTAAACAACGCTATTTGAATCAACCGTATGGGGATGTGTGGCTGGAATTACGCCCCTTGGTATATAAAAAACACCCGTATAAATGGGCAACCATTGGTAAAGACATTAAGCACATTCAAGATGCAAAAATGGAGGATGTAAAAGCATTTTTCCAAAAATATTACCATCCGGGAAATGCGATTTTATGTGTTGCTGGCAAGTTTGAATTTTCATATATCAAAGAACGCGTTGATTATTGGTTTGGTAATATCCCGGGGAAATTAAAGCCGGCACGGATTTTACCTTCCGAACCTATTCAAAAAGAATTTCGGGAATTAACGCTTGAACGAAATGTTCCTGCAAATGCATTTTATTATGCATTCAAAATGGCATCAAGAAAAACAATGGAATATTATGTGGCAGATTTGATATCAGATGCCATGGGTCGCGAAAAATCCTCTCGGTTATACATTCGTTTAAAAAAAGAACTCAATTTGGTTTCCGAAATTGGTGCCTACATTACAGGGTCCTTGGATGATGGATTGTTAATGATATCAGGAAAACTCAATGATGGTGTTTCTTTCGAGCAAGTGGACGTTGAAATTTGGAAAATTATTGATGAGTTTGTTTCAAGAGAAATGTCAGTCGTAGAATTAGAAAGATTAAACATAAAAATTCGGACAGCGCGTGAATTTCAAGATCAAGGATTATTAAATCGAGCAATGAATTTATGCCATTTCGAATTACTCGGAGATGCGGGAGGAATTAACGAGGATTTAATGGTCTATCAATCAATTACCCCAAAACACATGAGTACCTTGGGAAAAAGTATATTTAAAAAGAAAAATTGTTCTGTTTTACGAATCAAAAGCACAAAATAATGGTAGATAGATCACAAACTCCTGAGTTGAAACAAATTGATTCTATTGATTTTGTTGCTCCTGAAATTCGAACTGAATTTCCCATTCCATTTTTTGTTCAGAAACAAGTTCCAAATGCTACATCACGCATTGAGCTATATTTCAATGCCGGAAGTACAAACGGTAAAATTGGGTTGGCCTCTTTGGTCAGTGGATTGTTATTGTCCGGAACGGATAAGATGAACTCAACTGAAATACATACAGAATTAGATAATTTAGGTGGCTTTCATGATATTTCATTAGGTCATGAATCGGTTGTTGTCAGTTTATACGGATTGAATGATAAGTTAGCGGAATTACTGGTGCTTTTTTGTCAAAGTATTTCAGCGGTTACTTTCAGTGAATCGGAAATTCAAGAATTGAAGGAAGATAGGAAGCAAAAACTCCGAATAAACATGCAAAAAGTTAGCTTTTTGGCTCAAAGAGAGTTTTCAAAGAACCTATTTGCCAATAGCCAATACGGAAGAGTAATCAATGAAGATAATTATGATTCAATTACGCGAAAGGAAATTATTGATTTTCACAAAGCGTTTTATCTTTCCGGATTATTTAAAGTGGTGCTGATTGGCTCTTTCCAAGAAGAAACTATTGTTTACATGGAAGATTTATTGATTCCTTTTGTCAATAATCTTGCGTTGGAATATAACCAAAACTTACAAAACATTCCTAAGGTTTTTCATACAGAGAAAGAAGGTGCTTTACAAACAGCTATTCGCGTGGGAAGAATCTTATTTAATCGTAAAAAGGAAGATTTCGTTGACTTCACGATATTAAACACCATTTTAGGCGATTATTTCGGGAGCAGATTGATGAGTAATTTGCGGGAGGACAAAGGGTTTACTTATGGGGTGGGATCCATGCTTTCTGAATTTCATGAAACCGGATATTTCCTAATTGCAACCGAGGTTGGTAAAGAACATAAAGATGCTGCTATTGCTGAGATTCGCGCTGAAATAGAAAAACTTAATCAGGAATTGATCCCTGCAGATGAGTTGGATTTGGTGCGCAATTATCTATTGGGGCAATTACTGAAAAGTGCGGATGGTCCATACGCAATGACCGATTTGTATGTAGGCGTTCAAGCATTTGGATTGGATATTTCATTTTATGATAATTATATCAAAAAAATACATGAGATTACTCCCGAAAAACTTCTGCTTTTGGCAAAAACTTATTTAGATTGGGGTCAAATGACCATTGTGAGTGCTGGATAGCAACTTTATTCGTTGGTTTTCGTTAAAATAGAAAGCATTTCTAATCGTTCTTGTATTGATGAAATATAGTTTAATTCTCATTCTTCTTTTTGGATTCTATTCAAAATTGAACGCTTCCCATGCAATGGGAGGAGAATTGACCTATAAATGTGTTGGAGGAAATGCTTATGTATTTGAGTTAGCATTTTACCGCGATTGCAATGGTGCTGAAGTTAACATTGTTTCAGAAAATTTGCGCGTATGGAATCATTCAACAGTAACCGCAATTACTCTTCCGTTTGTTTCTCGACAAGATGTTTCTCCCATGTGTAATGCCCTGCCTGGATTTGCCTCTCAATTGCAATGCGGATCGGGAAGTGCGGGCGGAAATGGAATTGGTGCAATCGAGCGGGTTTTGTATCGTAGTTTGCCAATTGTGCTTACTGGAATTCCTCCTGCTGCCGGATGGATATTTACTTATGAAAACTATTCGAGAAGCGGAGCGTTAACCAATGTTTCTAATCCTTCAACCTATGGGATTACCTTGGCCGCTAAAATATTTGCGATTCCAAGTGCTACTGGTTCAGGCTGTACGGATTCTTCACCACAGTTTCTACAAGAGCCTTATTTTGTGAGTTGCGCGGGAAGTCCATATCGGTACAATATGAACGCGGTGGATCCTGATTTGGATTCCATTCATTTTGATTTTGGTGTGCCATTTAATTATTTTCCGGGAGCAAATTACAATCCGCCGATTACCCCAAATCCAATAGCATTTGAACCTGGATTTTCTTACACCAACCCAACGCCGGATGCAACTTTTAATGCTTCCAATATTCCAGCGGCCGTCGACCCATTAACTGGCGAATTAACTTTTACATGTTTCAATTCGGGTAATTATTTAGTTAAAATCCGTGTTCAATCTTTCCGACAAGGCGTGTTGATTTCGGAGGTGGAACGTGAGATGCAATTGGTGGTTATGCCCTGCAATTCTGCCAATAATGCACCCGTAATCACACCTCCATTTGGTGGATCCTTTTCAACCACCGTCAATGCTGGTGATTTGTTGACTTTCAATCTAAATGCGGTAGATCCAGAATTTTTGCAAGATGGAACAACCCCACAACAACTTTATTTAACGGCTTCCGGTCCTATGTTTGGTGCGGGATTAACTTCCTCGACGGGATGTGACATCGAACCATGTGCCATGCTTAATTCTGCAGCACCAATTAGTGGCTCTCAACAAGTTTCCACCACCTTTACTTGGCAAACAACGTGTGATCACTTAGTCAATCAATATGGCATATCCGCAGATGTGATTCCTTATAATTTTGTTTTCAAAGTGCAAGATGATTACTGTCCTGTACCCAAAATAAGCTATGTTACAGTGACTATTTTTGTTGTAAATCCCGGAATTATTCCCGCCACCCAAATTTCGTGCATCGAAACCAATGATTTGGGAGAATTAACGATAAATTGGGCCCCCGTCTCAAATCCATTGGGGACATTTGTAGAATACCAATTACACTCTTTAGAAAATGGGCTTTTAGCAACGTTTACTGATATTTCAACCACTTCAGCCATCGTTCCTGCTATAAATTCAGCGAATCATTTTTATATTGGTGTTCGCAGTGGTTGTAATGGAAACATAACTAAAAATTCTGACACGATTGCCAACATTCGTTTAAATGTGGTGAACCCAAATAATGGTACGGCCATTTTGCAGTGGAATAAACCAAAAACCAATCCCTTAACTAGTTATAATTCTTATTATCACATATACAGAGAATTTCCAACGGGTGTTTTTTCATTGATTGATAGCACGCAATATGCTACAACTAACTATAAGGACACCATCGATATTTGCCAAGCCTATATTTCGTATAAAATTATATTACCTACAGAAGTGTGTGATTTTACCTCGAATGTAGCAGGCGATGATTTTGAAGATATGTTAACACCTGATATTCCGACGATCTTGTCGGCCGGAGTTGATACGGCCACGTCAGAAATTCTTTTGATTTGGAATCAAAATCAACAACCCGACACTTATGGATATGTGGTTTATACATTTAACGACGCCGGATTTTTAGTAGAATTAGATACAGTATGGGGAATTTCAAATACTTCTTATAGTTATGCAACGGATTTATCGGCAGGCCCTTTTTCCTATTCAGTTGCAGCCTTTGACTCTTGTTACACTTCTGCCGTTCCAGTAACGTATCAAACATCAGCCAAAAGCCCTATTCATGTTACTATGAAAGTGAGTTCAAAGGTCTTTATGTGTGAGCAAGAGGTGGAGCTTTCATGGTCAAAATACCGAGGCCAACCTGTCATGGAATATCGGATTTTTGCAAAAAATAATGGTGCTTGGTCTCAGGTTAGCGCTACTTCTGATACAATTATTCGAATTCCTGTGAGTGGCGGTGGAGCGTATTGTTTTGTTATTCAAGCAGTTTTCGTAAACGGAAACATAGCATTTTCTGATCCAACTTGTTTTCAAGTTCCCTTTCCGCAACAACCATCGTATCATTATTTTAAATTAGCTACAGTGGAGCAAGGTAATATTGAATTGCATGATTATATTGACGAATCTGTAGGTGTGCAAGAAGTCATTTTTCAACGATTAAATTTTGACAATGCCTATGAAGAAATTGCCCGTGTTTCAGCCAATTCCGATAATGTGTTTTTTCTTGATTCTACAGCTGATGTTCGCGAAAAACCTTGGCAATACAGATCGCGGTATGTGGATAGTTGCGGCACAACAGGTAACCCTGCCAATGTTGTAAAAACGGTTTTTTTATCCGGTGTAGCGGATGAAATTGAATTGATTAATTTCATTCAATGGACACCGTATGAAGGTTTTAATGGTTCCATAATTGAATACAGAATTTATCGAGGGCCGAATGGAGTTTTTGATCCTTCGCCAATAGCAGTAGTGCCAAGTGGACAATTAACCTATGAAGATGATGTAAAAGCGATTGATTTCAAAGGCGAAATCTGTTACCGAATTGAAGCTATAGAGGCACTGAATTTTTACAATTTCGCTGAAAAAAGTCATTCGAATGATTTTTGTTTTGTGTATAAACCACTGATTTACATTCCCAATGCTTTTACGCCCGATGGCGATAATTTGAATGATTCATTCTTACCCATCTTAACTAACATTGATCCAATAGAATATAGCCTAAACATTTATAATCGTTGGGGACAAGTCATTTTTGAAACTGCCGATGCGCTTATTGGATGGAATGGTAAAATTCAAGTTTCAGGACTTGACGCTACCAACGATACGTATTTTTATCAAGTTCAAGTAAATGATGCAAATGGAGTGCAAATTTCCAAACGTGGATTTGTTTCACTACTTCGGTAAGGTTTTTGTTTGGAAAAATGAATTAATTTGATTAAGTTTGTTAGTCACAACCCATACGTCATGAAAAAAATAATTTTTGCGTTTTCATTTTTGGTTTCATTAGCAGCCTTTGCTCAAGATGGAATTGTTATAACATTAGATGGACAAACCGCTGATATTTCAGGAGGGACGCACCAAATGACTGCGCCAAGCAATGCTGTTTTTGATGTTCCGTTTGATGTTGTAAACAATACTGGTCAAACGCATCAATGGATTATAACCCGGATGAAAGTGAATGTTCCAACGGGTTGGGCAGATGGCTTGTGTTGGGGTCATGGTACTGATCCTTTTGGTGGGACTTGTTTTTCTTCGACACAAATGGTTGGAAATCCATGGTCAACTCCCGCTTCCCAATCAGTACTTTTTAATATTGCTGACGGCGAATATGGAAAAATGAAGCCTCAGATTAACCCGGACGATTTTACAAGCGGTCAAGCACATTATCGGTATTATATTTCAGACCTTGGTTCAGGTTATTCTGATTCTGTGGATTTAATCATTGATTTTGTAGCATCCGTTAAACCAATTAAAGAGGATGTAACTGTTTCTATTGTCCCAAACCCTGCATCAGATTACATTAATATCACGGTAAATGGCATGGAAAATGGCACGTTGAAAATGGTAGACATTTTAGGAAACGTTGTGTACAAAGACGCAATTGTAAATTCAAAATCAATCGCCACTTCAAATTTTAAAACAGGGGTGTATTTTGTAACTATTGATGCTCCTGGTTCTAAATCAATTAGCCGTAAGGTTATTATTCGTCACTAAGAATCGTTTTTTCCAATTCTACTGACTTCGCCGGATCAATTTCGTTCATAGCAATCGTAGCTGCTACAATTCCAAAAATGGGTGCAGAGGAAGCGAGTATCCACCAAAATAGTTGAATGAATAATTCAATTGTATTTGCTTGGGTTAGAGAGTAATTAAAGAAAATTTTCAGGTCCACCGGTACAAAAATCATGAAGTAATACAACAAGCCAATTGAAATAGCTAATCCACTATGATTGCGGATAAATGCAATGCTTTCATTCACGCTTCTTCTTCTTCTTTCGTTTACATAATCCATAAAGCTAAACCCGTAGTAATAAGCACAAATCAACACATTCAGCCATTGCAAGGGACTTTCACTTGGTTTTTCCCAAAATATAAATGCAACCAATTGAATAATAAGAAAATACAAATAATACCAAATGAAATTACGGATGATGAGTTTTACCGCTCTAATGATATCTTCTTTGAATTGATGCCAACTATATGGCTGTTTAACCCCGGTTAAAATTCGTTCTGTTTTTTCTGAAATGTGAGCCAAAAGGGGAGAAAGTAAAGCAACAACCATGTACTTGGCAAATCGCATCAATAACAACCCGACAGATACTTCTATGAGGGCATAGATAAGGTACCAAACAAGTCCATTTATAGAATCTAATTTAGCCTCAAAAACGTTCGTTTGAAGTTTGTATCCGTAATAATAGATTCCACCTAGTAAAGTAAACGGAATCAAAAAATACATGAAATACCCATGGCGAATTATGAACCCGAATGAATTTCCGAAGGATCGAATTCCGAGCCAGAAAAAATAAATGGTTTTACTATTGAACACAAGCAAAGGTAATCGTCAAATTGAAAATAATGGTAATTTAATATTCCTATTTAACAAAGATTTTCAGAAAGGTTATCAATTCACGGGCGGTCCATCCTCAAGAATAGATACTTTGAGCATTTCTTCTTTCAATAGGCTGATTGGTTGTGAATCGGTTGAAAGAATAAATTCTTTATTTAACCATTCAGTTTGGGATGTGAATTATATACAATCCGACTAAACAATTCGTTTTATTTTAATATTATCTTGATTAACACTGAGATAACTCGTTTTTTAATTTTTAGATTCATTCTTGATTGTCTATATAATCAGTGCATGAAAGGTAAGGAATCATCAAATCCAATTTATGATATTTTCGATGTTCTGAAAAAATTTAGATTGAAAAAAGTCAGTCGTTAATTTTATTAGTTATTTTAAAATTAATACTGATTCAAGCGAAACATATACTTTACAAACTTTATGGCATGAGAAACGTTACTTAATTTGAGCGTTATCTTTTTTATACGTTTTACATAACTATTTGTTGAATAATATGAAAAATCTATTTTAACCTTCATCCCTTCAGATTTTTACTTATTTTTATAACACAATTTAAACACTTTTATGGGTAACTATTCAATTAAAGATTATGCTGTAGTGGGCATTATATTGCTTTTCTGGGTTTTATTATTTATAGTTAAGCATTTTCATTATAAAAATTTAAAACCAATTAAAGGAGAGTACATTTTCAATCAACCATCTTGGATGGAGTATTTATCAATTTTTACCAATATTGTTTGGGTTCTTATTTTTGGATTTGGCACCTATTATTCCATAATTAATGAAAATGGGATATTATCACATTTAATGATGACAGGTTTAACGATGTTTGGTATGTACACTATTTTTAAAGAAATTCGTGATCGACATGATGAAATTCGGTTAGAGAAAAATCAAATTGTCGTATCCAAAAAGAAAATTGAGCAGAAATTTGAACTTTCAACTGTTGAGTCAGTTAATTTAATCATTAAGAAATCATATCGTGGAATAGCCGGCATGAAGCTGAAATTGAAATTAAGGAACATTGAGGAATTCACAGAAATTCAAATTGACAATCTACAAGAATATAATGAGAAATTAAAAAGTGTTTTACCCGAGTATTTGTCCAATCATGAAATAAAAATTGAATTTACATATGATTAAATGCTTGTGAGTACTTCTTTTAAAGAAGCTCTTTAAATAATCCACTGAATATTATCTAAAACAAAAAACCCCAACTTAGCAGTTGGGGTTTTTTACGTGGTACCTCCAGCACTTACAATTTTTTTATTATCGTTGCTTTTTTAACCTAAAATATTGATATATAAGTATTTTTAGCAATTTTAAACCTACTTAAATACCTATATTTGTTTTAACAAGTGTTTTAACAATTAAACGATTTCTTTGGTCTCGCCCGGTAAGTGGTTGATTTTTTCGACAGTTTGTAAATATAGTTGATTAAATTGAAATTTGAACTGTTCAATTGAAACGGAAATGAGCTCTGCTGGGGAGCAACTCATCAGGGATAAATTGAACCGACGAAAATGTAAGGAAGG